>Ga0233425_10000389_pt1 | contig 115233 bp, 100 predicted proteins | sample Watercolumn_Towu_2_FD_181712 | JGI IMG/M metagenome (GOLD analysis project Ga0233425, IMG submission 181712) | Freshwater microbial communities from Lake Towuti, South Sulawesi, Indonesia - Watercolumn_Towuti2014_140_MG | ecosystem: Environmental > Aquatic > Freshwater > Lake | place... | reverse complement strand
TCGAACCCGCAAATCCTGCGATAATGGCCTCATCCATGCTGGCCTCCTCACCAGTGGCCAGCTTGAATCACACTTCTGAGCCCCTGGGAATCCCCCGCGATTCATTCAACATCGGAAAGACTCTAGAACAGTTCCATCTGGCCGTCGCGCTCGGGCGGGCGGAACAGGTCGCTGCGGAGCGGCGGGAAGCTCTTGTCCATGCCATGTTGGCGCGCGGCGCGCTTGACGCGCTGGCGGATGAGCTGCGGCCAGATGCCCTGTCCCTTCATGCGCGTGAAAAAACCGGGGTCATTGTCGCGCCCGCCGCGAATGTCCTGCACCATATGCATGACCTTGTCGGCGCGATCGGGATAATGCGCCGCGAGCCAGGCGCGAAAGAGCGGCGCGACCTCGAACGGCAGGCGCATCAGGATGTAGGAGGCGCGGATCGCGCCCGCCTCCGCCGCGGCCGCCATGATCGCCTCGATCTCGTGATCGGTGATCGCGGGCACGATCGGCGAGATATTGACCTGCGTCGGCACCCCCGCATCGATCAGCTTGCGGATCGCAGCCAGGCGTCGGCGCGGGTGGGGCGCGCGCGGCTCGAGCGTCCGCGCGACCCGGGGATCGAGCGTCGTCACCGAAATCGCGACGCCGACCAGATTGTCGCGCGCCATGGCGGCGAGCAGGTCGATGTCGCGAAGCAGGCGGTCCGACTTGGTCGTGATCAGCAGCGGGTGCCGCGTTTCGGCCAGCACCTCGACGATCGACCGGGTGATGCCCCATTCGCGCTCGATCGGCTGATAACCGTCGGTGTTGGTGCCGATCGCGAGCGGCGCAACCTTGTAACTGCGTTTGGCGAGTTCGGCGCGCAGCAGCTTGGCGGCGTCGGGTTTGGCGAAGAGCCTGCTTTCGAAATCGAGCCCGGGCGACAGGTCGTGAAAGGCGTGCGTCGGCCGCGCGAAGCAATAGATGCAGCCATGTTCGCAGCCGCGATAGGGGTTGATCGAGCGGTCGAAGCCGATGTCGGGCGACGTGTTGCGGGAAATGATCGTCTTCGGGCGCTCGACGGTAACGGTCGTGCGCAGCGGCGGCGGTGCGCCATCGACGTCCTCCGCCACGTCCAGCCAGTCGCCATCGGCCGTCCGGTCGAGCGATCCGGTGCGGGTCGGGCGCAAATTGGTGGGGGCGCCGCGGCCGGAAACAGGGGGGAGGGGCTTGGCGGATTCCATCGGCAGAAACTATCGCATCGATGGGAACAAAGAAAGAACAAATATTCGTCGGACCCCGCCTTCGCGGGTGCGATCGTTCTTCTATTCCGTCAGCCGTGGCATCAACTCGACGAAGTTGCAAGGCTTGTGGCGGCTGTCGAGCTGGGTCGACAAGATGCCCTCCCACGCGTCGGTGACGGCGCCGGTCGAACCGGGGAGCGCAAAGATATAGGTGCCGCGAGCGACGATCGCGCAGGCGCGCGACTGGATCGTCGACGTACCGATCTTCTGAAAGCTGATCCAGCGGAACAGCTCGCCGAAACCGGGAATATCCTTGCCGTCGAGCCGGTGCAGCGCTTCGGGCGTGACGTCGCGGCCGGTGACGCCGGTGCCGCCGGTCGTGAGGACGACATCGATCTCGGGATTGTCGATCCAATTGTGGAGGCGCGAGACGATCTGGTCGCGGTCGTCGCGGACGATGGCGCGCTCGGCGAGGATATGGCCCGCCGCCGTCAGCAGGTCTGCGAGCTTGTCGCCCGACTTGTCGTCGGCCGCGCTGCGACTGTCCGACACGGTCAGGACGGCGATGCGGACCGGCCTGAACGGCAGGCTTTCGTCAATCGGCATTGGCGAGGCCAGCGGGTCCGGCCCAGGTCAGCCGCACGCGGTCCTTGCTGTCGGGAAAGCGCGGCCATTTGCCCTGCGCGAGCGCGGCGCGGCTGACCGAGGGCTTGCCTTGCTGCGCTTCGTACATCCAGTAATTGCGGAGCACGATGCCGACATAGCCGCGCGTTTCCCAATAGGGGATCGATTCGATGTAGAGGAGGGGGTCGCCGCCATCGCGGATCTCGGTCTGCCAGCGAGCGATCGGCGCGGGGCCGGCGTTATACGCGGCGATGACTTTCGGAAGCTGGCCGCCGGTCGAGCTGTCCTTGCTGAGATATTGCAGATAGCGCTGGCCGAAATCCATGTTCACGGCAGGAATCTTGAGGTCGCCGGGCGCGCGGCCGTCGCCGTTCCAGCGCGCGAGGTCCGATGCGGTCCCGGGACGCACCTGCATCAGCCCGGTCGCACCCGCAGGGCTGACCGCCTTGCGCTGGAACCGCGATTCCTGGAGCGTGTGGGCGAACACCAGCGCCGGATCGACGCGCCAGCCGCCATTGGGCTCCCACCTCGGCTGCGGATAGCGCGTCGCGGCCGAAAGCTTGCGCCCCTGCGGCGTGTTGTGCGCCAGGTAAAGTTGCGTTTCGGGCAAGCTGAGCGCCTGCGCCATGCCGATCAGTTGTTCGTGCTGGCGCGGGTCGCCGATGCGGGCCTGATGGCGGAGCAGTTCATCCGCATATCCATCCTCGCCGATTTCGGCAAAGGCCATCGCGGCGCGGACGTTGGGCAGATCCTCGAGCGCGCGCCAAGCGCTGCGATCGGGGCGGACATTCTCGCGCTGGCGATCGGTTTCGACCCCCAGGGTCTCGGCGGCGAGCAGGCCGTAGAGCGTTTCCTCGTTCGCCGCGGCGGCGCGCAGCCGCGGCTGAACCGAAGCCGGTTCGCCCGAGGCGATCGCGGCGCGCGCGGCCCAATAATAGGCCGCGGCGCGCAATTCGCTGTCGGGCGCTTCCTTGGCGACGCGATCGAAGGCGACGAGCGAGGTGCGATAGTCGCGCAGGCGCCACGCGGCGAGACCCTGCACCCATGCGGCCTGCGTCGCCCAAGCACTGCGGCCCTGCGCCGCGGCGAGCGCGAGGCGAAGCGCGTTCGCATCGTCATTCTCGATATAATAGGACCAGGCGATCTTCTGTTGCCATTCGTCGCGCGCCTCGGGCGTCAGCTTGTCGGCGGCGGCACTGTAAAGCGCTTCGGCGCCGGCGGGGTCGTCGTTCTTGATCCGGTCGGGAATCGAGCGCGCGAGGCCGGACGCCGACGGATCGCCGATGCTGTCCGCGCCGACGCGGCGCGGCGCGCTGCCTGCCCAGGCGAGCCGCGCCTGCGAAGGCAGCGTCGGAATGTCGGTCGCGCCGCGTTTCGCCGCAAGACGGCCGAGCTGGTCGGCCTGCGGCAATTGCGGCGAGCGCGAAAGGATCGGCATGATGTCCGCGACTTCGGCGCGCGGGCTGTTCGCGGCGGTCAGCAGTTCGGCGCGCAGAAAGTCCGCGAGCGGACCAGTGTCGTCGCCGATCAGCGCCTTCGCCTCGGCCCACCGCTGGCCTCGGATCGCGGCGAGCACCTGCGTGTAGAGCTGCTTCTGTTTGGCGGAGAGGATGTCGGGCACTGTTTGCGGAGCGGCCCGGAAATCGGACGGGCTCGCATCGGCGGCAAGAGCGGGCACCGAGCCGGCCGCGAGCGCGACGACGGCACAGGACAAGAGCTTCGCGGTCATATTCCTCATCTGTCAACGTCCCCGGTTGAACAGTTTCAGACTGTCCCAGGCGGCCGCCTTCTGGGCGGGCCGGGCGAGCAGTATCGCGGGATGCGCGACTGCCACGGCCTCCAATTTGCCGCCATCTTGGTTAATATCGAGTAACTTTCCGCGCGCGTCTGCGAGCTGGAGTTTCGCCGCCATCCGGACGATGTCGCCGCCGATGAGCAGCAAGCGGCCAGGCTTCGCGAGGCGCAGATGGTGCCACAGCAGCCGGTCCAGCTCGGCGGCGTCGCGCTCGTCGATGCGGCCGCCCGGTGGCCGGGTAATCGCGAGGCTGGCGAGATAGCAGTCGCCGCGCGTCGCGCCGACTGCGCCGAGCATGGCATCGAGTAATTGGCCGGCGGGACCGGTGAAGAGCGCTCCGTCCCGCTGGTCGTCGATTTCGGGCCACGCGGTAAGGAGCATCAACCGTGCCCCGGCGTTGCCGACGGGAAGCACACGGCGCGCATCCCACTGGCTGCCGGGAACATCGGGGTCTGACGCGAGCCAGCTCTGGAACTCGTCCCACGCGCCGGGAAGCGCAACCGGACCCTTTGCTCCGGTCTCGATGGGCGCTTCCTGACGCTGAAGCGCAGCGGGGAGGGGGGCGGGCTCGGGCGCCGCAATCGGCGCGATTCTGGACTTTGCCGCGGTGTCATTCGCGGCAGGCACGTCGAGCCAGCCCGCCGGCGCTTCGCCGACGAGCGCGTCGACCCCGGCCAGCGACCACCAGTCATGATAGCTTTCGGCCAGCAAGGCTGAATTTCGCCCACCCATGAATTTGTTTCAAACAGACAGTTGACGGGCGCGTCAATTGGCGGGCATCGCGTTTCGTGACAGAATGAGCGCCGGACACGATGAATGATCGGCGCGGGGACGGCAGAAAGGTGATTGCGGTGAGCGAACGGGAATCAATGCCCTATGACGTCGTGATCGTCGGGGCGGGGCCTGCAGGGCTTTCGGCGGCGATCCGATTGAAGCAGCTGGCGAACGAGGCGGGCAGCGAGCTGTCGGTTTGCGTCCTCGAAAAAGGTTCGGAAGTTGGCGCGCATATCCTGTCGGGCGCGGTAATCGATCCGAAATCGCTCGACGAATTGCTCCCCGACTGGCGGACGCAGGGCTGTCCGCTCGCCGAGGTTCCGGTGAACGACAACCAGCATTGGGTGCTCACGAAGAACAGGAAGTTCGGCGTTCCGCACTTCATCACCCCCGGATTCATGCATAACAAGGGAACCTATACGGGCAGCCTGGGCAATCTCTGCCGCTGGCTGGCCGAGCAGGCCGAGGGGCTGGGCGTCGAAATATTCCCCGGCTTCGCGGCCGCCGAAATCCTCTATAACGAAGATGGCTCGGTAAAAGGCGTCGCGACCGGCGACATGGGGGTCGCGCGCGACGGCAGTCACAAGCCCGACTATGCGCCCGGACTCGAACTCCATGCGAAATATACCTTCTTTGCCGAGGGCGTGCGCGGGCACCTGACCAAGATGCTCAAGCCGCAATTCGCGCTCGACGCCGATTGCGAGCCACAGGTCTATGGCATCGGGATCAAGGAACTCTGGGACATCACGCCCGAGAATCATGCGCCGGGCCGCGTCATCCACACGCAGGGCTGGCCGCTCGACGAGAATGCCAACGGCGGCGGCTTCCTTTATCATCAGGCGAACGGGCAGGTCGCGCTGGGTTTCGTAACCTGGCTCAACTATCGCAACCCGCACATCTCCCCCTTTCAGGAGATGCAGAAGTGGAAGACGCACCCCGAGATCGCGAAGATCCTGAAGGGCGGCAAACGCGTCTCCTATGGCGCACGCGCGATCAGCGACGGCGGCTGGCAGTCGGTGCCGAAGCTGGCATTCCCGGGCGGCGCGTTGATCGGCGACACCGCGGGCTTCCTCAACGTCCCGCGCATCAAGGGCACGCACACCGCGATGAAGTCGGGCATGATGGCGGCAGAGGCCGCCTTCGCCGCGGTCAGCGCGGGCCGCGGGTCCGATACGCTCGACGCCTATCAGGCGGCTTATGACGAAAGCTGGGTGAAGAAGGAACTGAGCGTCGTTCGCAACGTCCTGCCGCTGGTCGAGAAGTTCGGCGACCTCGCCGGCACCATCCTGTCGGGCATGACGATGTGGCTCGAAACGCTGGGGATCCGCGTCCCCTTCACGATGAAGCACCATCCCGACAACACGACCCTTTACCGCGCCGACCAGATGCCGAAACCCGATTATCCGAAGCCCGACGGCGTGCTGACCTTCGACCGCCTCTCCTCGGTGTTCCTGTCGAACACCAACCATGAGGAGGATCAGCCGGTTCACCTGCAGCTCAAGGATCCGTCGATCCCGGTCGAATATAATCTGCCGATGTACGACGAACCTGCGCAGCGCTATTGTCCCGCAGGCGTTTACGAGATCGTCGGACAGGACGAGGGCGACCCGAAGTTCGTGATCAACGCGCAGAATTGCGTCCATTGCAAGACGTGCGACATCAAGGATCCGACCCAGAATATCAACTGGGTCACTCCCGAAGGCGGCGGAGGCCCCAATTACCCGAACATGTAAGTCCGCTTGCTGGCTTGTGGCCGTCGGCGTCCTTGCGGCGGCGGTTCCCGCCGAAGCCGCGAGCGACGGCGGCGCGGCGGTCAATGCGCTGGTGCGGGCGCGGCTGGCCGAGGATGCGGGCGATCCCGCCGCGGCGCTGTCTGCCCTGACCAGCGCCGCCAGCGCGGCGCCCGACCTTCCGGGGCTTCGCGGGCGGATTTTGGAACAGGCGATCCAGGCGGGCGACCTGATCGCGGCGCGCGGCGCCGCCGCGCAGCTCTGGGCAAGCGGCGAACGCCGCTTCGACGCGCAGCTTGTGCTTGTCGTCGACGCGATGAAACGGTCCGACTGGAAGGGCGCGCGCGCCTTTTTGGGGGGGCGGCCCGACAAGACCGGCGGCGATGCGATCGCCAATCTGGTGACGCCGGCGCTGAACAGCTGGATCGACGTCGGCGCGCGCGAGAAGGAACCCGAGCGGCACCTGATCGCGGCGCTGTCGCGCGGGCGGCTCGAACCGACGCTGGCGCTCGAAGCGGCGCTGGTCAGGGTTGCGGCGAAGCAGTCCACCGAAGGGGCCAGGCTGGCGGCGGACACGGTGCTGAGCGATCGCACGAGCCAACTCGCCGCGTTGCGCCTGGCGGCGACGCTCGATGCTGCGGGGCAGGCCGACGCCGCGAAGGCGCTGCGCGGACGGACCGCGATGGCGGCGGGCGGGCGCGAAGACCCGATGCTGCTGCTGTCGGGCCAGCCGGTGACGACGGCGCGCGGCGGCGCGGCGCACTGGCTCGGGCTGCTCGCCGACGGGCTGGCGCGGACCCCAAACGGCAGCCCGAAGCTGCCGCTGTTGTTCGCGCGGTCCGCCTATTGGCTGGGCGATCAGGATTGGACGGTACGCTCGGCGCTCGTCGAGGCGCTCGATCGCAACGGGCAGGGGCGCGATGCGATGGCGCTGCTGGCGGACAGCCGGACCGCGCAGCCCGCGGCGCTGCAGATGCGTCATGCCGAACTGCTCGCCGAGGCGGGCGATATGGCGAGCGCCGTAAAACTCGCCGACGCAGCCGCGCGTGCCGAGCCGGTGGCGCGCAGCCTGCTCATCCGCTTTGCCGATATCGCGCGCCGTGCGAACGATCCCGCCGCCGCGGAACGCGCCTATATGGGGCTCGAAGCAACGCTGGGCGATGCACCGGACGATATGTCGCTGCGCGGTTCGCTGCTGATCGCCCGCGCCGAGTTGAAGTTGCAGGCCGGGGATTGGGACGGCGCGGAGCCGCTGATGGAAAAGGCGGTCAATCTGCGCCCCGGCGATGCAACGATCCTGAATTTTGCGGGCTATTCGGCGCTTGAGCGCCGCAAGAACGTGAAACAGTCGCTCGCGCGGATCGAGGCGGCGTGGAAGGCCGAGCCGCAAAGCGCGAGCATCACCGATTCGCTCGGCTGGGCCTATTTCCTGACCGGCCGCATCGACGATGCGGTGCCTTTGCTCGAGCTGGCGCAGCGCGGCGAGCCGGGCAATGCCGTGATCGTCGAGCATCTGGGCGACGCCTATTGGCAGGCGGGCCGGCGGTTCCAGGCGCGCTATACGTGGCGCGCAGCCGCGCTGCTGGCCGAGGCCGACATGGCGGCGCGGATCGAAGCGAAGCTGCGCGACGGGCTGAGCGCCGCTACCACGGCGCCGTGATGGCGGACATGCAGGAAAGCGGCTGGGCGAAGATCAACCTGGCGCTCCACGTTCGCGCGCGACGGAGCGACGGCTATCATCTGATCGAGACCCTGTTCGCCTTTGTCGACCATGGCGACACGATCGCAGCGTCGCCCGCCTCCGCTGACAGTCTGTCGATCAACGGAGAGTTCGCCGGGGGGCTAGGCAATGGCCCCGACAATCTGGTGCTGCGCGTGCTGGCGCTGCTTCGCGAGCGCTATGGCTCCGAACGCGTGCCGCCGCTGGCGTTAACGCTGGCCAAGAGGCTCCCCGTCGCGGCGGGGATTGGCGGCGGGTCGGCGGATGCGGCGGCGATGGCGCGGCTCGTGCGGCGGCATTTCCTGCCCGAACTGGGCGACGCGACGCTGGCGCGGCTGGTGAGCCCGCTCGGCGCCGATATCGCCGCCTGCATCGCCAGCACGACATGCCTTGGCGTCGGGGTCGGCGACGAATTGAGTCCGGTTCCCGAGCTGATCCTGACCGGCACCCCCGTGCTGCTCGTCAATCCGCGTCAGCGGGTATCGACGGGGCCGATTTTCGCGGCATGGGACGGCGTCGATCGCGGTCCGCTGTTCACCGGCGCCGACATGCGCGCGCAGCTGTTCACGGCGCGCAACGATTTGCAGCGCGCGGCGATCGCGCAATGCCCGGCGATTACCGATGTGCTGACCGAGCTTGGCGCGCGCCGGCCGTGGCTGGCGCGCATGTCGGGATCGGGCGCGACCTGTTTCGCGCTGTTCGACGCGCCTGCGGAGCGCGATGCGGCGGCGGTGCGGCTCGCGGAGAGCCATCCGCATTGGTGGCAGATGGCAGGGACGCTGCGATGAGCGAGGCGTGGCGTCAGCTCGGGACGCCGCGTGCCGGCGGCATCCTGTTGATCGGCGACCATGCGTCGGCATATGTGCCGCCGGATATCGATCTCGGCATCGATCGAGCGTTGCTGCGCGAGCATATTGCGATCGATCTGGGCGTTGCCGAGGTGGCGGCGCTGCTCGTCGAGGCGGGCGTTGTCGATGCGGCGATCCTCGGCGGCGTGTCGCGGCTCGTGGTCGACTGCAATCGCGACGAGGACGTCCCCGGCGCCATTCCGATCGCGAGCGATGGCCATGCCATTCCCGGCAATGCGCTCGACCATGCGGGGCGTGAGGCGCGGCTGGCGCGCTTCTTCTGGCCGTATCATACGCATATCGCGGCGACGATCGCGGCGCATCGCCCCGCGATGATCCTGTCGCTGCACAGTTTTACGCCGGCGCTGGCGAGCGATCCGGCGCAGGCGCGCCCGTGGCACGTCGGGGTTCTCTACAATCAGGACGACCGGCTTGCGGGGCCGGCGATCGCCGCCTTGACCGAGGAGGGGCTGAATGTCGGCGACCAGCTTCCCTATTCGGGCAAGCTGCTCAACGCGACGATGAACCGGCACGCCGAGGCAAAAGATATTCCCTATGTGGGCATCGAGATGCGGCAGGATCTGGTGCGCGATGCGGCGGGTCAGGCACGGTTCGCCGAACAATTGGGACGTATGTGCAGGAAAGTGGCATTGTATATCGCCGAATAGGCGTGTAATGGCGCCTTTCTTCGCTAATTTGTGAAATAAAATTATCAGAAAGTTGTCAAATGCCTTCTTATCGTTCGCGAACCACCACCCACGGCCGCAACATGGCGGGCGCGCGCGGGCTCTGGCGCGCGACGGGAATGAAGGACAGCGACTTCGGCAAGCCGATCATCGCCGTGGTGAACAGCTTTACCCAGTTCGTGCCCGGCCATGTCCACCTCAAGGATCTTGGCCAGATGGTCGCGCGCGAGATCGAGGCCGCCGGGGGCGTCGCCAAGGAATTCAACACGATCGCGGTCGATGACGGCATCGCCATGGGGCATGACGGGATGCTCTATTCGCTGCCGAGCCGCGACCTGATCGCCGACAGCGTCGAATATATGGTCAACGCGCATTGCGCCGACGCGATGGTGTGCATCTCCAACTGCGACAAGATCACGCCGGGAATGCTGATGGCGGCCCTCAGGATCAACATCCCCGTGGTGTTCGTCTCCGGCGGCCCGATGGAGGCCGGCAAAGTGGTGCTCAAAGGCAAGGAGGTCGCGCTGGACCTCGTCGATGCGATGGTCGCCGCCGCGGATGAAAAATATACCGACGAGGAGGTGCAGACGATCGAGCGTTCGGCGTGCCCGACCTGCGGCAGCTGCTCGGGGATGTTCACCGCGAACTCGATGAACTGCCTGACCGAGGCATTGGGGCTTTCGCTGCCGGGCAATGGCTCGACGCTGGCGACACATGCCGACCGCAAGGAGCTGTTCCTGCGCGCGGGGCGGATCGTCGTCGAAATGTGCCGCCGCTATTATGAAGAGGGTGACGAGCGCGTCCTGCCGCGCAGCATTGCGAGCTTCGAGGCGTTCGAGAATGCGATGAGCCTCGACATCGCAATGGGCGGGTCGACGAACACGGTGCTCCACTTGCTGGCCGCGGCGCACGAGGCGGAGGTCGACTTCACGATGGAGGATATCGACCGGCTGTCGCGCCGCGTGCCGTGCCTGTCGAAGGTCGCGCCAGCGAAGAGCGACGTCCATATGGAGGACGTCCACCGCGCCGGCGGGATCATGGCGATTCTCGGCGAACTCGATCGCGCGGGTTTGCTCCACGCGCATCTGCCGACGGTGCATAGCGCGACGCTGGGCGATGCGCTCAACAAATGGGATATCGCGCGGACGAACGATCCCGACGTGCAGAAATTCTTCCTCGCGGCGCCCGGCGGTGTGCCGACGCAGACCGCGTTCAGCCAGGACCGGCGCTGGGATTCGCTCGATCTGGACCGGGAAGGCGGCGTGATCCGGTCGGCGGATCATGCGTTCAGCAAGGATGGCGGGCTTGCGGTGCTGACGGGCAATATCGCGCTCGACGGCTGCATTGTGAAGACCGCAGGTGTGGATGAGAGCATCCTGAGATTTTCCGGTCCGGCGAAAGTCTATGAGAGCCAGGACGCCGCGGTGGCCGGCATCCTGACCGGACAGGTCGAGGCCGGCGACGTCGTCGTCATCCGCTACGAAGGGCCGAAGGGCGGTCCGGGGATGCAGGAAATGCTGTATCCGACGAGCTACCTCAAATCGAAGGGGCTTGGTGCGGCCTGCGCGCTGATCACCGACGGGCGCTTCTCGGGCGGCACGTCGGGCCTGTCGATCGGCCATGTCTCGCCCGAAGCGGCCGAGGGCGGCGCGATCGGGCTGGTCGAGAATGGCGACATGATCGAGATCGACATTCCCGCGCGCGCGATCAACCTGATGGTCGCCGACAGCGTGTTGGCCGAACGCCGCGCCGCGATGGACGCGAAGGGCGAGGCCGCCTGGCAGCCCGCGAAGCCACGGCCGCGCAAGATTTCGGTGGCGCTGGAGGCTTATGCGGCGATGACCACGAGTGCGGCGCGCGGCGCGGTGCGCGATCTGTCACAGCTCCGGCGCAAATGATCGGGCGCCTCTTCGGTCCGGCGTGCGCATTGCTGCTGGTGTCGTGCTGCAACGGCGCACCCGACAATGGCGCGCTGGCCGAAGCCGAAGCGCGCGGGTCGAACGACGCCCTGAAGGACGGGCGCATCGAATGCGCGCTCGAAGGTGCGAAGGGATTCGACCGCACCTGCACCATCGACGAAATGAACGGCGCCGACGGCACGATCCTGGTCGTCGGCAAGCCCGACGTCGGGTACCGCCGCCTGCAGATCGCGACCGACGGGCGCGGCGTGATCTCGGCCGACGGGTCGGAGCCCGCCAAGGTCACGATCATCGGCGACGGGGTGATCGAGGTCACGGTCGGCGGCGACCGTTATCGCCTGCCCGCGAACACGAAGGGGCCGAAGTAGCGCGACTTTTGGTTCGGGCGTGCTAGGATCGGCGCCGATGTCCGTTCCCGCCGACGCCCCGATTCTGACCAGCAGTGCGATGCGTGACGCCGAAGCGGCCTGTGCGGCGTCGGGCACCTCGCTTTCCGAGCTGATGGACCGTGCGGGTGCGGCGGTGGCCGATATCGCGTGGCGAATGGCGGCGGGGGCGCCGGTTCTGATTCTGTGCGGCCCAGGCAACAATGGCGGCGATGGCTATGTCGCGGCGCGATTGCTCCGTGAGCGCGGGGCGAATGTTCGCGTTGCGGCGCTGGCGCCGCCGACCACCGACCTTGCGAAGGCGGCGCGGGCGAAGTGGGCGGGGGCGGTCGAACCGATCGACGAGACGCTTGCCCCGGCGCCCGTGGCGGTCGATGCCCTGTTCGGCGTCGGTTTGACGCGGCCGTTGGCGGCCGAGCTTGCCGGGCGGCTTCGGGCGCTGGCTGTTCGCCGCGTGATCGCGGTCGATGTGCCGAGCGGTGTCGATGCCGACGGTGAGCATGATTGGGCGCCGCCGCTTCCGGCGCATGTGACGGTGGCGCTGGGGGCGCTGAAGCGCGCGCACGTGCTGTTGCCTGCGGCGCAGCATTGTGGACGCGTCCTGCTCGCCGGGATCGGGATCGTGTGCGATGCGACGATCCGCACGCTGCCGCGTCCGCCCGCGCCGCTACCCGGCGTTACGTCGCATAAGTTCAGCCGCGGGATGATGCTCGTTCGCGCAGGGCCGATGCCGGGCGCTGCGGCGCTTGCGGCGGCCGCAGGCTTACGCGCCGGGGCGGGTTACGCGGTGCTGAGCGGAGCGGATACGGCGCCGCTGTCCGCGATCATCGCCGAGGATGGCGACCATTATCCGGCGCGGCTCGGCGACAAACGGGTCGGGGCCGTGGTCATCGGTCCGGGCTATCCGGCCGGCATGGCGCTCGATCGCGATGTCGCGTCCGCCATCGACAGCGCCAGGCCGCTGGTTCTGGATGCCGCGGCGATCGACGCCGCGCTGCCGCGACTGCGCGGGGGCGGGCTGACGGCGATCCTGACCCCGCATGAGGGCGAGTTTGTGCGGGCCTTTCCCGGCGCCGAAGGGGGCAAGATCGATCGCGCGCTCGCAGCGGCTGCGGAAACGGGATCGGTCGTGATCTACAAGGGCGCCGATACCGTCATCGCTGCGCCCGACGGCCGCGTTGCCGCGGCATGGCCGGGCAGTCCGTGGCTCGCGACGGCGGGGACGGGCGACGTGCTGGCGGGCGCCTGCGGGGCCATGCTGTCGCGCGGTGGTGACCCCTTCGATGCGGCCGTCCAGGCTGCGGGCTGGCATATTGCTCGCGCGGCGCATATAGGCCCCGGGCTTGTCGCCGACGATCTGGTTGGGGAATAGAATGACAGACAGTACGCCGATCGAGCGCATTGCCGCGCGCGGCGATGGCGTGACTGCCGACGGCCGCCATGTTGCGGGCGGCGTGCCGGGCGACCGGCTCGCCGCCGACGGGACGCTGCTGCCGGGGCCGAACCGCGCCGAGCCGGTGTGCCGCCATTTTGGAAAGTGCGGCGGCTGCCAGTTGCAGCATGTCGCCGATGGGGCGCTGGCCGATTTCGTGCGTGACCGCGTCGTCGGCGCTCTGGAAGGGCAGCAGGTCGAGGCGGGCGACATACAGCCGGCGTTGATCTCCCCGCCTGCGAGTCGGCGGCGCGCGGCGCTGACCGCACTCAGGATCGGCAAGCAGGTCGCGCTCGGTTTCAACGCTGCGCAGAGCAACCAGATCGTCGACATGCGCATGTGCCCGCTGCTGCTGCCCGAGTTGTTCGCGCTGGTCGCGCCGGTCCGCACCCTGCTCGGCACGATCGCGCCCCAGCGCCGCCCGGTGAAGGTCAAGTTGCAGATGCTCGACCAGGGCGCTGAAACCATCATCGAGGGCGTAAAGGCCGACGGGCTTGACGCGGCGATGGCGCTGCAGGATTTTGCCGGAGAGCACCGGCTGGCGCGGCTCGCGATCGACCAGGGCGAGGGGCTTGAAACAGTCTGGCAACCCGAGCCGCCGACCGTGCGCCTTGGCGACATATCGGTCGAGGTGCCCCCCTTCGCCTTCCTGCAGGCGACCGCGACGGGGCAGGCGGCGCTGGTCGACGCCGTGAGGCGCGCGATCGGCGATGCGGCGGCGGTGGCCGACCTGTTCGCAGGGATCGGAACCTTTGCCCTGTCGGTGCAGGCGGGGCGGAAAGTCTATGCCGCCGAGGGCGCGCGCGATGCGATTGCGGCGCTGACCGGCGCGGCGAACCGCGCACGGGCGCTGGTCGCGACCGAACATCGCGACCTGTTCCGCCGCCCGCTCGTTCCCGCCGAGCTCAATCGGTTCGGCGCGGTGATCCTCGATCCGCCACGCGCGGGCGCCGAGGAGCAAGTAAAGCAGATCGCGGCGTCGACGGTGCCCGCCATTGCCTATGTCAGTTGCAACCCCGCCAGCTTCGCGCGCGATGCGAGGTTGCTCGTCGCAGGCGGCTATCGCCTCGACTGGGTGCAGCCGGTCGGCCAGTTCCGTTGGTCGACCCACGTGGAACTGGCCGCGCGATTCAGCCGCTAGTGGGCGAACAGTCCCGAGTGGAGCACGAAGCCCATGAAGGCATGGATGCATAGCGCAATCAGCGCGAGGCTGGCGAGCGCGAACACGCCGAAGCGCCACATGACGCGGTTGACCGTCGCCTGGATCAGGCTGTGCAGGATGCGCAGGCCGACATAGGCCCAGGCAAGCTGGGCGTTGAGCCCGCCGCCCATGCCGCCGACCGCCAGTGCCAGCGCAACGGCGTAGAAGACGGTCGGCTGTTCCATCAGATGGTTATAATTGTGGGCCTTCCACTGCACCTCGGCGGGGAGCACCTCGTCGAGGCCGCGACCGGTGGTGCCGACGAGATTCTTGGCGTCGATCTTGGCACGCTGCATCGCGGGGATGCGCGTCGCATACATCCACACCCACATGACCATCGACCAAAGCGCGAGCGTCGCGACCGGCCCCAATATGGCATTCGTTCCCATTTTCTCTCCCCCTCAACCCAGAGTTGCGATGACGGCCAGTACGGCCAGCGCCAGCAGGAACAAGGTCGCCACCGAAAAGATGGCGAAGCGCACCGGAATGCGGTTGACCGTCGACTGCCACAGGCTGTGGACGATGCGCAGCACGACATAGGCCCAGGCGAGCCCGCGCGTCAGCTCGGTGTTGCCGCCCGATAGCTCCAGAAAGACGAGGACGGCGTAGAAGATCGTCGGCTGTTCGCAAAGGTGCGTGTAATTGTGCGACTTCCAGTTGGTTTCCGGCGGCAGCACACCCTCCAGATCGACCCCGCGGCCGCCGGGCGGCGCTGCCTTGATGTCGATGCCGAGCCTGGAAAAGGCCTGAAAGCGTGTCACGCCGGCCCAGGTCAACATGACGATCGTCCAGAGCGCGAGCACCGCGCCGGGTGCGAGCAAACTATCCGACATATGGCTCCCCCTTATGATGTGCCGCCATGCTAAGGTGCCCGGCCGACAATGCAACGGCCGAAGTTTACCGGCTGTTTGCGATCTCCGCCCGGATCGCGTCGCCGTCGCCGCCGACCGTCGGCGCAAAGCCGAGGTCGCGGGGTGGGGCGGCGCTATATCGGACCGGCGGCTGCATTTCCCAGAAGCCGCCGACTTGCGGATGCTCGCGGTGGCGGAAGAAGCCGGTGGCAACCAGATGCGGGTCGTCCCTGATATCTTCCAGATCGCGGACCGACATGGCGGGAATGTCGTTTGCGGCGAAGAGATCGAGCCATTCGGCGGTGGTCTTCGTTGGCGTCTTCCGCGCGATTTCGCGATAGACCAGCGGCATATGGTTGCCATTGGCCTTCGCCTCCTCGAATTCGGGAGACCCGAGCAAGGCTTCGCTGCCGAGCAGACCCATCAGGCGCGCCGTGGATTCGGGCGTGTAGGGGACGATCGCGATATGGCCGTCGGCGGTCGGGAAAGGCTGGCGGGTCGGATCGAGCTGACGCGGATAGCCGGCGGGGCCTATCGGCGGGTCGAGCGTCGCGTCGCGCAGATGTTCGGTCAGCATGAAGGCGGCGAAGCATTCGAACATCGGCACTTCGACCCTTTGCCCCTCGCCGGTACGCAGTTTGTGCACGAGCGCGGCGAGGATCGCCTGCGCGCCGAACTGCCCGGCGATCTTGTCGGCGATCAGCGATGGGAAATAGCGCGGGCGAGGATCGCCATCGACGCGGGGAAGCAGACTCGTCGTGCCGGTCGCGGCCTGGATGACGTCGTCATACGCCTGCAGATCGGCATAGGGACCGTCCTGCCCGAAGCCGGTGCCGTGGACATAGATGATGTCGGACTTGATCGCCGCGCAGCCCTCGTAGTCGAAGCCGAGCCGCGTTATCGCCTTGCCGCGGACATTGTGGAAGAAGACGTCGGCGGTGGCGATCAGATCGCGCAGAATTGCTGCATCCTCGGGATTTTTGAGATCGAGCGCGATCGAGCGCTTGCCGCGGTTCACGGTCAGATGCGTCGATCCCATCGTCGGATCTGGAATGCCAGAGCCGAGATAGCGCGATACATCGCCGATATTCGGGGTTTCGACCTTGATGACCTCGGCGCCGAGATCGGCGAGCATCTGCGTCGCATAGGGGCCGAAAATGACCGTGGTCAGGTCGACGATGCGAATACCGGCGAGCATGGTCATAGGGTGATTGCCTCTCCTTTTTGCGCCACGATGGAATCGTTGCGGAAGAAAACGGAAAAGGCAATTGCGCGCGAAGAAAAAGGGCCGGCGCATCGCTGCACCGGCCTCTGTATCCACTATCCCACGTCGTTCAGAAGAGCTTCGTCACCGTCGCACTGCGGCGCTCGGGCTCGGCTTCGCCAGTGTAGAGGCTTGCCATCGGCTCGTCGCTGACGACGTGGATTTCTTCCGCACCGAAGCCGTTGAACCTGGTGCGCATCGCGCAGCCATAGGCGCCGAGCATGCCGATCTCGATAAAATCACCTGCCTTGACGTCAGCCGGCAGGAAGAAGGGCCCCGCCATATGGTCGAGGTCGTCGCACGTCGGACCGTAGAAGCTGAACGCGGCCATTTCCGCATCGCTCTCGGGCTCGCGCAGCAACGTCACCGGGAAGCGCCAGCCGACATGCGCGGCGTCGAACAGCGCCCCGTAAGCACCGTCGTTGATGTAGAGTTCTTCGCCGCGGCGCTTTTCGACGCGAACGATCAGCGAGCTGTATTCGGCCGAGAGCGCACGGCCCGGCTCGCACCAGAGTTCGGCCGAATAGCTGATTGGCAGGCTTTCGAAGCTGCGGTGGATCGTCTCGAAATAGGCGCCGAGCGGGGGGGGCTCCATGCCCGGATAGGTCGACGGGAATCCGCCGCCCACATCGACGATGTCGACGGTGACCGCGGCCGCGACGATTGCGGCGCGGACGCGCTCCATCGCTTGCGCATAGGCGTGCGGCGTCATCGCCTGGCTGCCGACATGGAAACAGATGCCGAGCGCATCGGCGGCCTGGCGCGTTGCCATCAGCAACTCGCCGACATCCTCGGGCTCGGCGCCGAACTTGGCGGCGAGGCTGAGCTTCGAATGGTCCGACGAGACGCGCAGGCGCACGAGCAGATTGAGATCGGCGGCGCCCTCGGTCGCACGGACGATTTTCTGAAGCTCGTCCATGGTGTCGAGCGAGAAGGTGCGCACCCCATGCTTCCAATAGGCTTCGGAAATCGCTTCCTCGGCCTTCACGGGATGCATGAAGCAGAGCGTCGCGTTCGGAAGCGTACGCGCGACGAGGCGCACCTCGGCGATCGAGGCGACGTCATAATGCGTAACACCCGAATCCCAGAGCACGCGCAGCAGGTCGGGCGACGGATTCGCCTTGACCGCATACATGGTCGTGCCGGGAAATCGCTCGATGAAGAAACGCGCAGCGCGCGCCGCGGCGTGCGGGCGGACAAGCGTAACAGGTTCGACCGGCGAAAGTGCCTGAATCAGCCCGTGGGCGCTATGATGCTGGTGCAACTCAAGGGACCCCCAAAAATAACGTTCAACACAAAGGCTGCCTTGCGGTTATTGGAAGTCCCCCTGGGGCAGCGGAGGGCGATATATTGAGGGGGGTCCCCGCTGTAAAGGCCCAATCGCGCAATTTTGTAACGCCGCGGTAACACTCGCGCCGAAACGGGGCAGAGCTGCGCCGAAGGGGCGAAAGCGAGACAAAATGCCCGACTCACGCTATCGACATATCGCTCTTCCCGACAAAAGGATTTCGCGCGCCATGACTCCTCCCGCCGACGTCAACCACACCTTTTCGGACGCCGAACTCGAAGAGCTGATGCCGTTCGGCGCCGTCGAATCGCACAAGGCGGGCGATCTGATCCTGGCGGAAGGAACGATGGCGCCCGATTGCATCATCACGCTGTCAGGGCACACCGATATCTTCGCGACCACGGACCAGGGGCGCCGCCGCGTCGGCTGGATGGAGCGGGGGCAGTTCGCGGGCGACCTGTCGGTGCTCACGGGCCAGCGCCATTTGTCGCGCGTCGAAATGGGAGCGGACGGGGACATACTGCGTATCCCCTATGAAAGTTTCCAGCGGCTGATTTCGGGCAACAGCCACTTTTCCGACGTGTTCGTGCGCGTGTTTGCGGCGCGACGCGAATTCGGCAACAGCCGGGGTTTCGCGGCGACCATCGTATTGGGCGCCGCGATGGACCGCACGGTTTACGCGCTGCGCGACCTTTTGATGAAGCATGGCGTTGCGCACCGCTGGTTCGACCCTGCCGATGGCCCTGTTGCGGCTCATCTGATGGCCGAGCGCGGGCTGACCGAGGAGCAATTGCCGGTGGCGATTCTTGGCGCCGCCGACGTGTTGATCCAGCCGACGCCCGAACAGTTGGCGCAGGCACTGGGGCTGGACCTGCTCCCCGACGGGGCGACCGCGGACGTGCTTGTCGTCGGCAGCGGGCCGGGCGGGCTCGCCGCGGCGGTCTATGCCGCATCCGAAGGGCTGACGGTGATCGCCATCGACGCGCTGGCGCCGGGGGGGCAGGCGGGGACGTCCTCGAAGATCGAAAATTATCTCGGCTTTCCGACCGGCATTTCGGGCAACGAGCTCGCGCGCCGCGCGACCGTGCAGGCGCAGAAGTTCGGCGCGCGGCTGGTGTCGCCGGTGCGTGCGGCATCGATCGGGCGCGACGGCGATGCCTATTGTCTGCATCTCGCCGACGGGCGCAAGCTGCGCAGCCGCGCTGTCGTGGTGTCGAGCGGAGCGCAATATCAGCGCCTGCCGATCGAGGGGATCGAGAATTACGAGGGGCGCGGCATCTATTATGGCGCGACGCCGATGGAGGCGCAGCTGTGCAGCAACGCCGAGGTGACGGTGGTCGGCTCGGGCAATTCGGCGGGACAGGGGGCGATCTATCTCGCGGGCGTCGCGAAGAAGGTCTATGTCATCTTCCGGCGCAAGAGCCTGCGCGAGACGATGTCCGAATATCTGGTCAAGCGGCTCGAGGAACATCCGAATATCGAAATCATCGGATCGACCGATGTCGTGGCGCTGCGCGGCGAAGGGCAGCTCGACGGCCTGACCTATCGCTGCCGCGAGACCGGCGCGGAGGATCTTTGCGACTGCAAATTCCTGTTCCTCTTCCTTGGCGCGAACCCGAACACCGGCTGGTTGCCGAAGGAAATGGTCTGCGACGAAAAGGGCTTCGTAAAGACCGGTGCCGATATTGCACCGCTCGAACTCGTGCGCGCAGGCTGGTCGCTCGACCGGATGCCGAGCCGCTTCGAGACGAGCTGGCCGCGGATTTATGCGGTGGGCGACGTGCGCAAGGGGTCGGTGAAGCGCGTCGCCTCGTCGGTCGGCGAGGGATCGGTCGTGGTGAGCGACATCCACCAGGCGCTGGCGGAGATCAGCGCGGAAGCCGTTGCAGCATCCCGATGACGAATAAGGTGGCTAGCTCAGCCGCGTCTTGAAATCCTGGTAACCGAACTCGCGGATCAGCTTGAGGTCGTCGGTCTCGCTGTCCCACAGCCAGATCGATGGCAGCGGCACGCCGTTGAAGGTGTTCGTCTTCACCATCGAATAATGCGCCTGATCGAGAAAGGCGAAGCGCTGGCCGATATGCGCGTCGCCGGGCAGGCGATAGTCGCCGATCACGTCGCCGGCGAGACAGGAAGGGCCGCCAAGGCGTGTCGGCATTCCATCCGGTCTCTCCCCCAGCATCGCGGGACGATAGGGCGCTTCGATCACGTCGGGCATGTGGCAGGTCGCGCTGATGTCGGTGATGCCGATCGGCATGCCGTTGTCGAACAGGTCGAGCACTTCGCCAACGAGGATGCCCGCGTCGAGTGCAACCGCCTCGCCCGGCTCGATCATCACGTCGCAGTTCGTCGCGGCGCGCACCTGCTTCAGAAAGGAGATCAGGTCGTCGGTCTGGTAGTCGGCGCGGGTGACATGGTGGCCGCCGCCGAAATTGATCCATTTGAGCTGGCCGAAGAAGGGGCGCAGCATTGGCTGCACCGCCTGCCAGGTGCGCTGAAGCGGCGGGAAATCCTGTTCGCACAGGCTGTGCATATGGATGCCTTCGACGCCTGCCATATGCTCGGGGAGTAATTGGGTAACCGGGAAGCCGAGGCGGCTGCACGGCGCGGCCGGGTCGTATTTCGCGACCTCGCCCTCGCTGTGCATCGGGTTGATGCGCAGGCCGATGTCGAAGCGCTCGCCTTTCGCGCGCAGCTCGTCGAGCAGCGGACGAAAGCGGGCGATCTGGCCGGGCGAATTGAAGATCAGATGATCCGACAGGCGGGCGATTTCGGGGAGGTCGGCTTCCTTGTACCCCGCGCAATAGGTCGCGACTTCGCCGCCATATTCCTCACGTCCGAGCCTGGCTTCGTAGAGCCCCGATGCGCAGACCCCGTCGAGATAGTCGGTGACGGTCGATCCCAGCGACCACATCGAAAAGGCCTTGAGCGCCGCAAGCACGCGCGCGCCCGACTGGTCGCCGATATGACGCAGCACGGCAAGGTTCGCGCGCACTTTCGCAGCATCGACCACGAAAGCGGGCGAGGGGACGCGGGTCAGGTCGAAGTGGGCGAAGGCCCCGGGGTCGCCGGCTCTGGTTTCCATGGCGCGCCTCTAGAGTGTTTTACACGTGGATGAAAGCGGATCGGGTCTGCGGAGCGCAAGGTGACCGCGCGACGGGTCGCTTTCAAGACACCGGGACCTTGACGTTTCCCGTTGCGGTCTGGACCGAATAGCTGAACTGTGTGTCCTCCCATCCGGTTTTGGCGCCGCCATGCACGCCGTCGCGCCGGATCACCGCGATGCCGCCCCCGATGCTGTAGCCCGCATCCTCGATCCGCTTGATCGCGGCTTCGGCGGCGGCTTGGGGCGCCATGCCGCCGCGCATCAGTTCGACGGCGTGATACGTCGGGAGGAAACGCATCATGACGTCGCCGTTGCCGGTCGCGACCGCGCCGCCGACCGCTTGATCGACATAGGCGCCGGCCCCGGCGATCGGCGAGTCGCCGACGCGGCCCGGGATCTTGAACTCGCGCCCGTTGGTCGAACAGCCGACGCACAGATTGCCGGCCGCATCGAGCGCGATGCTGCCGACAGTGTCGTGCCCCGCCAGCGCTTCCGCCGTGCGGATCGGTTCGGGGTCGAAGGCGTTCGTCCTTTCGCCCTTCGCGGCCCATTTGTCCCACGCCTGCTGCGACACGACGCTGGTCAGAGAGGTTTCGGTGAAACCCATGCGCGCGGCAAAGCGCGTCGCGTCGTCGCCGACGATGAGGCTATGCTGCGTCTTCTCCATCACCGCCCGCGCGACCGAGATCGCTTTCTTGACGCGCTTGAGGCAACCGACCGCGCCGAGATCATGCGTCGGTCCCCACATGATCATCGCGTCGAGCGTCGTCTCACCGACCTCGTTGGGGACACCGCCCGCGCCGACCCAATAGTCGCCGAGCAGCTCGACATGGTTGATCGCCGCCTCGACCGCGTCGATTGCCGATGCGCCGCTTGCGAGCATCGGCCAGCCGACGGCATTGGCGCCAGGGCCGAAATCCCATGTCGTCAGGATGAAGGGCTTGCCGGTCGGAATGACCTTCGGCGCGGCGGGTTTCGCCGTGGCGCCTGGAATTCCGAGCGCGGCGAGCCCCGCTGCTGCCGCGCCGAAAAACCGTCTGGAAATAGCCTTATCCGTCATCGCCCGTCCTCCCGCTGGCAGCAAGGCTAGCGGGCGGGGCGTCAGGCTGCAATCGGCGCCTTGAAGATGAAGAAGGCGCCGCCGCAGATCAGCGCGAAGCCGATCAGGTGGTTCACCGTCAGCCGCTCGCCAAGCCAGAAGGTCGCGAAGCCGGCAAAGACCACAAGCGTGATCACTTCCTGAATCGTCTTGAGCTCTGCGGTCGTATAGACCGCGTGACCGACGCGGTTCGCGGGGACGGCAAGGCAATATTCGAAAAAGGCGATGCCCCACGCGACCAGGACCGCCAGCCATACCGGCCGCGACATGTCGCCCAGATGCCCGTACCAGGCAAAGGTCATGAAGATGTTCGAGACGAAGAGCAGCCCGATGGGCAGGATATAGGCCGTCATGGGATTCCCTTGCAGACGCGGGTGCCGACACTGGCCGGCCCCCGCAGCAGCAATCAGAAATCGAGCGGCCCGTCCAGTTCCTTCACCTGCCACGGCAGCCCGTGCTTGTTCAGCATGTCCATGAAGGGATCGGGGTCCATCTGCTCCATGTTGAACACGCCCTGGCCTGACCATGTTCCGGTTACCATCATCGCGGTACCGATCATCGCGGGGACGCCGGTGGTGTAGCTGACCGCCTGATTGCCGGTTTCGGCATAGGCGTCCTCATGGTCGCAGATATTGTAGAGGTAGAGCGTCTTTTCCGTCCCGTCCTTGGCCAGGCCGGTTGCGATCACGCCGATGTTCGTCTTGCCCTTTGTCGTCTCGCCGAGGCTCGAGGGTTCGGGGAGCACGGCTTTGAGGAACTGCAGCGGGATGATCTCCTTGCCCTCGTAGATTACGGGATCGATCCGCGTCATCCCGACATTCTGGAGGACGGTCAGGTGCTGGATGTAAGCATCGCCGAAGGTCATCCAGAAGCGGATACGCCTGATCTCGGGCAGGTGGGTTTTCAGGCTTTCGATCTCCTCATGATACATGAGGTACATATTCTTGGGTCCCACGGCCTCGAAGTCGAAGGTCTGCTTGACCGACATCGGCGGGGTTTCGACCCAGTCGCCATTTTCCCAGTGACGCGCGACCGCGGTCACTTCACGAATATTGATCTCGGGGTTGAAGTTGGTCGCGAAATGCTGGCCATGATCGCCGCCGTTGCAGTCGAGAATGTCGAGCGTGTCGATGCGGTCGAAGTGATGCTTCCTCAGCCAGGTCGTGAAAACGCTGGTGACGCCGGGGTCGAAACCCGAACCGAGCAGCGCCATCAGGCCCGCGTCCTTGAAGCGATCCTGATACGCCCACTGCCAGTGATATTCGAATTTCGCCTCGTCGCGCGGCTCGTAGTTTGCGGTATCGAGATAATGCGCGCCGGTCGACAGGCACGCCTCCATGATCGTCAGATCCTGATAGGGCAGCGCGAGGTTCACGACATGCGTCGCACCGACCTGACGGATCAGCGCCGCGGTGGCGTCGATATGGTCGGCGTCGACCTCGGCCGTCTTGATCGTGATGCCGGTGCGTTGTTTGACCGACTCGGCGATCGCATCGCACTTGAACTTGCGACGGCTGGCGAGCGTGATGTCGGGGAAGATGTCCGCATTCATTGCCATCTTGTGGACCGCGACCGAACCGACGCCGCCTGCGCCGATCACCAGAACCTTGCTCATCTCGATAATCTCCTGTGCGGACATATGCCGCTTGTCATCTATGCCGCGCCCTATAGGACGAAGCCATGACAGAACAAAGCCCCGATGCCCTGATCGACCCCGCGCGGGCACCGACGCTTGCAGGCGTCGAACGCGCAGCGGCGAAAGTCGCGGCCTTGCTGCCGCAAACCCCGCTGTTACCGCTTGACGTCGAGGGCAGGACGATCTGGTGCAAGGCCGAGTGTCTGCAGCCGGTCGGAGCCTTCAAGATCCGCGGCGCCTGGCACCGGCTGACCGATCTGACCCCCGAGCAAGCGAACGAGGGTGTCGTCGGCGTGTCGAGCGGCAATCACGCCCAGGGCGTTGCATGGGCTGCGAAGCGACTGGGGATCAAGGCGACAATCGTGATGCCGAGCAACGCGCCGGCGATGAAGCTCGCGGCGACGCGGCGGCTGGGCGCGGATGTCGTGCTTTATGATCGCGTCACGGAATCGCGTGACGCCGTGGCGGCGAAGCTGATTGCAGAGCGTGGCGGGACGCTCGTCCATGCCTATGGCGATCCGTGGGTCATCGAGGGACAGGGCACGGTGGGCATCGAGGCAGCCGCGCAGATGAAGGCGCGGGCCATCGCCGGGCCCGACAAGGTGGTCGCCTGTTGCGGCGGGGGCGGTCTGTCGGCGGGTCTCGCTCTCGCTCTGCCCGATGCCGAAATCGTCGCGGTCGAGCCCGAGGGGTGGGACGATGTGACGCGCAGCCTTGCCGAGGGCAAGATTCTTTCGGTCGAGGACATGGCCTATCCGACCGAATGCGACGCCCTCCAGACGCCCCAGACCTGGCCGATCAACTTTGCGGTGCTTCAGGCGCGTGGGGTTCGGGGCGTGGTCGTGACGCGACGCGAGGTTCGCGACGCGGTGCGCCTCGCCTTCGAGAAACTGCATCTGGTGGTTGAGCCCGGTGGCGCCGCCGCGCTGGCGGCCGTGCTGGCGGGGAAGGTCGTGCTGACCGATGCGACGCTGGTCACGCTGTCGGGCGGCAATGTCGACCCGCTGAAATTCGCCGATATCATTACCGAATAGGAAACTTGTTGGTCCCCGAGCGTTGAGACGGAGAAGGAGACGTATGATGCAGAAGAGCATGATGCTGACGGGCGCGATGGCGCTGGCCCTGTTGACGGGATGCGAGAAGGCCGAAGCCCCGGCGCCGACCGATACCCCGACGACGACCGAGGAAGTGCCGGTCGAGACCGTTCCGGCCGAGGGTGCGGACGCGACCGATCCCGCTACGGCCTCGCATCGTTTTGCAAGCTGGGCCGGAAAATGGACCGGCGTCGAGGGGATGTACGCGACGATCACTCCCACCGAGCCCGGCAAGTACAAGCTGGAAATGCAGTCGGACCTCGACACCAAGGGCACCTATGACGGCGAGGACAGCGAGCATGGCATCAAGTTCAAGCGCGGCAGCGAAGAGCTGTCGCTCCGCCGCGGCAGCGGTGATGAAACCGGCCTCAAATATCTCGCCGGCAAGAAGGAATGCCTGATCGTGAAGTCGGGCGAAGGTTATTGCCGCGATTAATCTGCGAAACGGCGACAGGGCTTTTTTGACGCTGTCGCCGATTTGTCATCGAAACGACGCGGGAATCGCAACAAATGCTGCCATGCGCGGCCCCGGATCCACCTCTCTCCGGGAGACCATGACCTATGGCCAGCCAGCCCAATCGCAAGATCGCCGCCGCCGTTGTTCGCGAAGATGCCGAACAGAAGCAGCGCCTGCTCGACCGCGCTTTTGCGCTCGCTTTCAAGGGGCTGGTCTATGCACAGATCTGGGAAGATCCGGTCGTCGACATGGAGGCGCTGGCGATCGAGCCCGGCAACCGGATCGCGACGATCGCGAGCGGCGGTTGCAATGCGCTATCCTATCTGACCGCCGACCCGGCGGAGATCGTCGCGGTCGACCTCAACACCGCGCATGTCGCGCTCAACAATCTGAAACGCGTCGCGGCGCAGCGGCTGCCCGATTACGAGAGCTTCCGCCGCTTCTTCGCCGAAGCCGACAGCGTGGCCAATATCGCCGACTACCGCACCTTCATCCGTCCGCATCTCGACGAAACGAGCCGCCGTTATTGGGAAGGCCGCGACCTTGTCGGACGCCGCCGCATCAACGGCTTCGCCAGCGGCCTCTACAAGCGCGGTCTGCTCGGCAATTTCATCGGGCTCGCACATCTGGTCGCGCGGATGCACCGGATCGATCTGAAGCAATTTCTGGACGCCAAGACGATCGCGGAGCAGCGCGCGATTTTCGACGAGAAATTTGCGCCCTTCTTCGATCGCAAGCTGATCCGCTGGATCACCGACCAGCGCTCGTCGCTCTTCGGGCTCGGCATCCCGCCGGCGCAATATGATGCACTTGCCGACGGCAAGCCGATGGCCGACGTGCTGCGCGGTCGGCTCGAGAAGCTCGCCTGCGACTTCCCGCTCGAGGAGAATTATTTCGCCTGGCAGGCGTTCGGGCGCGGCTATGGCAGGGGCAAGGCGGCGCCGCTGCCGCCCTATCTGCAGGCCGGTCATTATGCCGCGGTGCGCGCGCGCGCCGAGCGGGTGACGATGCTGCACGCGAACATGACCGACATGCTCGCCGCAAACGACGCCGCAAGCTTCGATCGCTATATCTTCCTCGACGCGCAGGACTGGATGAGCGACGCGCAGCTCGCTGCCCTCTGGACCGAAGTCACGCGCACGGCGCGTCCGGGTGCGCGGGTCCTCTTCCGCACCGCTGCCGAGCCGACGCTGCTGCCCGGCCGTCTCCCCGACGATCTGCTCAGCCGGTGGGATTATCGCGAGGACGCGTCGCTCGATTACACGCGCCGCGATCGCTCGGCAATCTACGGCGGGGTTCATCTCTATGTACTGAAAGACGCCTGAGCGTGGCGGCGCATGGCGAGTTGATGGACCGCGTCTATCGCACGCAGCGGCACATCTACGACCTCACGCGGAAATATTATCTGCTGGGGCGCGACGGGTTGATCGCCGATCTCGCGCCGCCGCCGGGCGGGAGCGTGCTCGAAATCGGATGCGGCACCGGGCGTAACCTCATCGCGGTGGGCAAGGCGTGGCCGGAGACGCAGCTGTTCGGGATCGATATTTCGGACGCGATGTTGGAGACCGCGCGTGCGTCGGTGACCAAGGCCGGTGTCACCGCGGCGCTCGCGCAGGGCGATGCGTGCGAATTCGACGCGCAGGCGCTGTTCGGCCGCGCGACCTTCGATCGCGTGTTCATCAGCTATGCGCTGTCGATGATCCCCGACTGGAAGGCGGCGCTGGTCCAGGCCGCAAGCTGCGTTGCGCCCGGCGGGCGGCTCGAGCTCGTCGACTTCGGCGAGCAGGACCGGTTGCCAGGGCTCTGGCGGCGCGCGCTGTTCGGCTGGCTGGCCCAGTTCCATGTCGCGCCGCGTACCGAGCTCGGCCGCGTCATCGTGGCGCTGGCGAAGGAAACCGGCAGTACGAGTCATTGCCGTAGCCTCTATCGCGGCTATGCGATCCGCGGCGGTCTCGCGCGCGGCTGATTTGCTGCTATCGTCCCCAAAAAGGAGGGGTAAATGGGCGAGACGATTGGACAGGCGGAGCGTAGGCAGCTTTCGGCGGTGGTGGAAACACTGGCGCAGGCGTTCCAGACCGATCCGGCGCTGTCTTGGATATTGCCCGATCCCGGCCATCGCGAGCGGGCGCTGCGGGGTCTGTTTCGGGTGCTCGTGCCTGCGGACGTCCGTGCGGGTGTGGCGCTGCGTTCGGACGGCGACGAGGCCGCCGCTCTCTGGCGCGCGCCGGGGCAGGCCGACAGCGGCACGCTCGAATTCCTGCGCAGCGTCCTTCCGCTGATCGCGACCTTCGGCACAACCCTGCCGCGCGGGCTGAAAGTGCAGGGCAGCATCGACGCGCACCGGCCCAAGGGGCGCTTCTGGTATCTCCATTATGTCGGCGTCCGGCCCGACCATCAGGGCAAGGGCCATGGCGGGCGGATCATCCGCGCGCAGACGGCGGTTGCCGATGCCGAAGGGGTGCCGTGCTGGCTGGAGACCGCAACGCCGGAGAATGTGCCGCTATACGAACGACTGGGTTTCGTTACGCAGATCGAATGGGATGTTCCCGGCTGCGGTCCCCATTTCTGGGGTATGATGCGGCCGCCGGCCTGAGGGTCAATCGTCGAAGCCGACGAAGCGGACGGCGTCTTCGATGCTCTTGCGGTTCGATACGACCGCATTGGCCGGAAAGCTCTCGTCGGGCCAGCCCATGGCGACGCAAATCATGATCACCTGATCGTCGGGGATGCGCGCATGTTCGCGCACGACGGGGCTTTGCATAATGCCCTGGCTGTTGATCACGCAGCCCAGCCCGCGCGACCAGGCGGCGTTGACCAGCGCATTGGTCACCGCGCCGCAATCGAAGGGCGCGATGTCGCTGCCGAGCAGGACGCGGTCATAGGTCACGACGATGCTGACCGGCGCATCGAACTGGCGAAAGCCGCGCAGCACCCAGTCCTGCCGCCCATCCTTCTCGTCGCGCGCGATGCCCATTGCGCCGAAGAGTTGTTTCGCAACCTCGATCTGGCGCGCACGGTGCATGTCGGCTCCGCCATCGAACCGGCGGAATTCGCGGCTGTCGGGCTTGCCGGCCAGGATGCCCTCGGTATTGCCGCGCCGGATCGCATCGAGCGGTGCGCCGGTGACGACCGAGAAATTCCAGCACTGGTTGTTGTACGACGAGGGCGCGCGCATCGCGACTTCGAGTATCTCCGCCACCAACTCTTTCGGAACGGGCTTGTCGAGGAAACCGCGGATCGAGCGGCGTCCCCGGACGACCTCGTCATAGCCGCGGGCGGTCGTCACGCGGCCTTGCGCAGCTCGAGACGGTCCCAGATTTCGACGAGCGCTTCAGTCAATTCGCGCATCATCGCCTCGTCATGCGCCGGGCCAGGCGTGAAGCGCAGGCGTTCGGTGCCGCGCGGCACGGTCGGGAAATTGATCGGCTGCACATAGACGCCATACTCGGCGAGCAATATGTCGCTGATCTTCTTCGCGCGCACCGGATCGCCGACCATCAGCGGGACGATGTGCGTCGTCGAATCCATCACCGGCAGTCCGGCGTCGCGGAAGCATTGCTTGAGATAGGCCGCCGCCGCCTGCTGCGCGTCGCGCTCGACGCTCGACGCCTTGAGGTGACGGACGCTGGCGAGGACTCCCGCGACGAGCACCGGCGAAAGGCTGGTGGTGAAGATGAAGCCCGGCGCGTACGAGCGGATCACGTCGACGATATTCTTGTCGGCGGCGATATAGCCGCCCATCACGCCGAACGCCTTGCCCAACGTCCCTTCGATAATCGTGACACGGTGCGCCGCCTCGTCGCGGTCGGTGATGCCGCCGCCGCGCGGGCCGTACATGCCGACGGCATGGACTTCGTCGCAATAGGTGAGCGCGTTATACTTTTCGGCAAGGTCGCAGATCGCATGGATCGGCGCGACGTCACCGTCCATCGAATAGACGCTCTCGAACGCGATCAGCTTTGCGGCGTCGGGATCGTCGGCGGCGAGCAGTTCCTCGAGATGTTCAAGATCGTTGTGCCGCCACACGCGCTTTTCGCAGCCCGAATTGCGGATGCCCGCGATCATCGAGGCGTGGTTGAGCTCGTCCGAATAGATGATGCAGTTCGGGAGCAGCTTGCCGAGCGTGCCGAGCGTTGCCTCGTTCGAGATATAGCCGGAGGTGAAGAGCAGCGCGCCATCCTTGCCGTGCAGGTCGGCAAGTTCATGCTCGAGGTCGATATGATAATGGGTGTTGCCGCCGATGTTGCGCGTGCCGCCCGAACCGGCGCCGACGTCGTGCAGCGCCTCCTCCATCGCCTCGATGACCTTGGGATGCTGGCCCATCGCGAGATAGTCGTTCGAGCACCAGACGGTGATCGGCTTCGGCCCGTTGTGGCCCGCGAAGCAGCGCGCGTTCGGAAAAGCGCCCTTATTGCGCAGAATGTCGATGAAGACGCGGTAGCGGCCCTCTTCGTGCAGCCGGTCGATCGCGCGTGCGAAAATATCGTTATAGTTCACGTCTCAGCCCCGCATGTCAGGTGCCAGTTCGGCGTCGGCGCCGCTCCCTCCGGCGACGGTATTCCGCGCCGCATTACCCTCGAAAGGCTGGGAAAGCCAGTGCGAACGATTCGCAGCAGCTGGGTCAAATTGTCTCAATCGACCCGATGCCATAGGGCGCGAGCGCCGCGAGGGGCGGGGGCGGGCGATCGTCGCTGCGTGTGAACACCGCGATGCCGGGAGCGGGGTCGGCAGGCCACCGCTGGCCGTCGGTCAAATAGGCGATGCGCCGCGCAATCCCTGCCGCTCCGTCGATCAGGCGAACGCCGGGGCCGGCAACCGCCTGCAGCTCTTCGGCGAGCAGCGGGAAGTGGGTGCAGGCGAGGACGATGACGTCGATCGCATCGCCGCCGGGCTGGTTGCGCAATCCCGCGATCGCGCGCTCGATGGCTGCCGGGTCATAGGGCTGGCCATTGAGCTTTGCCTCGGCGGCCGTAACCAGCCCGGGACTGCCATGGCGAAGCACCGTCTTGTCGCTGGCGAACTTGGCGCTGAGGTCGTCGACATAGGGCTGGCGCACCGTCGCCTCGGTGCCGAGGACGCCGATCGCGCCGGTTTGGGTCAACTCGGCAGCGGGTTTGATCGCGGGGACGGTGCCGACGATCGGCAAGTCGAGTGCGGCGCGAACGTGCGGCAGGGCAATCGTCGACGCGGTGTTGCACGCGATCACCGCGAGGCGCGGCTGATATCGCTCGACGAGGCGGCCGAGCAGAGCGGGAACGCGCGCGGCCAGTTCCTCGTTCGTCTTCTTGCCATAGGGCAGGCCCGCATAGTCGGCGGCATAGACAAACCGTGCGGTCGGAAGCAGCGCGCGCGTCGGGTCGAGCACGGATAGCCCGCCGAGACCGCTGTCGAAGAAGAGGATGGGCGCGTCCGGTTCGGGGGAATGATCCATATCGGACGCGGCGATACGCCAAACGCCCGCCGCGCGGCAAGCATGGCGTTGACCCATAGCCCCCACTGCCGCCAAAAGGCGCGGGCAGCCGGAGGCGAGTCCGGCAAGCTGGGGAGCGCCGTGTGACGATCATCGTTTTGGCCCTGACGGGCTATCTGCTGGGGTCGATCCCCTTCGGGGTCATCCTGACGCGGTTGTTCGGCGCCGGAGACCTGCGCCAGATCGGCTCGGGGAATATCGGCGCGACCAATGTGCTGCGGACGGGGCGCAAGGAACTGGCGGCGGCAACGCTGATCCTCGATGGCGCCAAGGGCGCGGTTGCGGTGCTTCTGGCGCGCCAATTTTTGCCCGAGTTGGGGCAGAACGGCGCGATGATCGCAGGCGCGGCGGCGATGATCGGCCATTGCTATCCGGTGTGGCTCAAATTCCGGGGCGGGAAAGGGGTGGCGACGCTGCTTGGCCTGTCGCTCGCGCTCGCGTGGCCGATCGGCGTCGTGTTCGCGGTCGTGTGGCTCGCGGCGGCGTTGCTCTCGCGCATATCTTCGCTGGGCGGCATGGTCGGTGCGGTATCGGCGCCGGTCGCTGCGCTGGCGCTCGGCTATCCGGTCTATGCGACCGGGCTCGCGGGACTGGCAGTGATCGTGCTGTGGCGCCACCGCGAGAATATCGCGAGGCTTCGCGCGGGCACCGAACCGCGCATCGGCTCGAAGAAGGACAAGGCTACGTGACGGACGCCGAGCGGCTGGCACGGCTGCGCCTGATCCGCACGCCGCATGTCGGTCCGGTAAGCTGGCATCATTTGATGCAGCGCTTCGGTTCGGGCGAGGCGGCGCTCGAGGCGTTGCCCGGCCTTGTGTTGCGGGGCGGCGCGGGGAAACCGCGTATCGCCCCCGCCGAACTCGCGCAGCGCGAGATCGAGCGCGTTGCCGAATTGGGCGCGCGGCACGTGTTCAGCGACGACGCGGACTATTCCGCGCTGCTGCGCGAGGCCGAGGGCGCACCGCCCGTCATCATCGTGCGCGGCGACATGGCGATGCTCCAGCGGCCGTCTGTCGCGATCGTCGGCGCGCGTAACGCTTCGGCGATCGCGTGCCGCTTTGCCCGGCAGATGGCGGCCGATCTCGCCGCGCGCGGCGTGACCGTGGTCAGCGGGCTGGCGCGCGGGGTCGATACCGCCGCGCATGTCGGTGCGCTCGGCGGATCGACCGCAGCGGTGATCGCGAGCGGGATCGACATCGCTTTTCCGCCCGAGAATGCCGCGCTGCAGGAAAAGATCGCGAGCGACCAATTGCTGGTCGCCGAGCAGCCGCCGGGCACCGAACCATTGGCGCGGCACTTCCCCGCGCGCAACCGCATCATCGCAGGCCTTGCGCACGGAACCCTGGTGATCGAGGCGGCGCCGCGTTCGGGGTCGTTGATCACGGCGCGGCGCGCAGGCGATTTCGGGCGCGAGGTCATGGCTGTGCCGGGGTCGCCGCTCGATCCGCGCGCGCAAGGGTGCAACCAACTGATCCGCGACGGCGCAACGCTGGTGCAGACCGTCGACGATGTGCTCGAAGCGATGGGCCCGATCGACGATCGGATGGCGCGTGAACCGCGCCCCGCGTCTTTCGAGATGGCGCAGGCGGTCGAGACGGGGGACGGGGATCGCGATGCCGTCGCCGGACTTCTCGGCCCGACGCCGGTTGCGGTGGACGAGATCGTGCGGCAATCCGGGCGCCCCGCGGCTGCGGTCCAGCTGGTGCTGCTCGAACTCGAACTCGCCGGCCGCGTTGCGCGGCACGCCGGAGCGCGGGTGTCGCTGATGTGACCCGCCGCACAGCGGCGCAACTCCCGACAATCTAACCATTCATCGCGGTTCAGCCACGGTTCAGCGGCTGGCCGACAGGTTGATGATATTGTATCTCATGCCGGGGAGTTGGATGATGCGAAATCGATTGCTGACAGGTGTCACCATATTTGCCGTGCTGGCTTCGGGCCCGACGCCGCTGCCCTTGGCAATCGCCAATGCCCGGACTGTCGATCCGCAGCAGGGCTTCTGCCGCAATGCGGGGCCGCTGCCGCGTCTCGACCCCGAAGAGAGGCCGCAGCCGCAGCAGAATGACGGGGCGTACAAGACGCGCGGCGGCCGCGAGCGAGCCGACGATGCGGTTATGGCGAGGCCGATGCCCGAGGCTCCTCCTCCTCCGCCGCCGCCTCCTCCACCGCCTCCGCCGCCGATGATGGCTCCGCCGTCTCCGGCGGTCGATGGCGCGGCGCGCGAGGTGGTGGTGACGGGCAGTGCTGCCGGATCAGCCGAGGCATCGGCGCCGGTCAGCGCCACGCCGCCCGTTGAAGGGATTAGCGCGGGATCCGCCGCCGACTTCGGGGCACGGGGCGACGTTTCGAGAATGCCGCCGCGCCCCTATCCGCAGCCGCAGTCGGGAATATTGACCGCCGGCGAGCATGACGACCTGCTGAATCCCGAACTTTATGCCGCTTATGTAAACCGCAGCAATCTGGGGCAGGAGATCCGGACGATGCCGCGGGTCGATACGACGCGGGTCGTGACGGTGAAGGTCAACGACCGCAGCGGCCAGCCGATTCCCTTCGCCGATGTCGTCGTCACCTGCAGCGACGGCAACAGCATCACGATGGCGACGCAGGCTGACGGCAGCGTGGTCTTTTTCCCCGGCCTCGACCGGCTGAGCGAGCGGATCACCATTTCGGCGCGGAAGGCCGGGCGCACGATCGCCGACGCGCGCACCGTGCTCGTCAGCGGCGCGGCGGGCGGCCAGACGGTCGGCCTGACCGCGAACCAGATGGCGGTGAAGGCGACGAAGCTCGACCTGATGCTTGTCGTCGATACGACCGGCAGCATGGGCGACGAGATCGGCTATCTCCAGTCCGAGCTGCGGTCGATCATCGCGTCGATCACCGCAAAGCACCGCGATCTCGATATCCGGATCGGCTTTGTCTTTTACCGCGACCTTGGCGACGATTACGTCACGCGCACCATCGCCTTTACCCGCGACGTCGGCGCGGCGCAGGGTTCGCTCGCGCAGCAATATGCGACCGGCGGGGGCGACTATCCCGAGGCGATGGACCAGGCGTTGATCCGCGCGGTGGGTCAGGACTGGCGGCCCGATGCGGTCAAATCGCTGCTGCTCGTCGCCGACGCGCCGCCGCACGACGAACTGTTCGGACGAACCTGGCAAGCCGCCGAAGTCGCGCGCGCCAAACGGATCCACATCACGCCGGTCGCGGCGTCGGGCGTCGCCGACAAGGCCGAATATGCGATGCGGGCGATGGCAGCAGCAACCCAGTCGCGCTACCTGTTCCTGACCGACGACAGCGGCGTCGGCAATCCGCACGCGCCGCCGGCGATCGACTGCTATCTGGTGACCAAGCTCGACGCACTTGTCCGCCGGGTAATCGACAGCCAGATCAGCGGCCGCCGCATCGAACCAGAGGATCAGGAGATCATCCGCAGCGTCGGCAAATATGACGCGGGCAAGTGCATCCTGCCGGACGACTTCAAATGGCAGAACGGTTGACGCTCTGACGTCAGACATTGACTCGCCCCCGCATCTGACCGATGCGGGGGACCGTGGGTTGCTTCGATTAACCTCTCTCTTCGGTCGGTAGGGTCGACCGGCAGGGTGCGGGGTCGGAGGATATGACCCATGAAGAAATTGCTGTCGGCTGCCGCGATTGCGGCGCTGCTGGTTCAGCCTGTCATCGCTCACGCCAAGGATGCCGAACCGGTCAAGATTTCGGGACCGGCGAATGCCAAGGGCGTTACCGCCGTCGCCGTCGGCGCCTTCAACGTCGGCTTCATCTTTGAATCCATCGACCAGACCGCGGCGACCGGTGGATTGATGGGCGCGTTCGGCGGCACGACCAAAGCCAAGAGCGCGCTCGTCGGCGTGACACCCGAGATGATGCAGGCGGTGACCGACGCCGCCTATGCCGACTTCGTGCGGCAGCTCGCGGCAAGTGGCTACACGGTGCAGCCGGTAGCCGAGCTGTTCGGGCACGGCGCGCTTTCCAAGCTCAAGTCGCAGGACGTGCCGCTCGACATCAACATCGCGCTCGAAAAGGGCAGCAAAGGCAAAGCGACCTATTTCAAGCCGACCGCATTCCCTTCGCTGCTGATGATCCCGGGCGATTTCCAGAGCTCGGGGATGAGCAGCATCGGGATCAACATGTCGGCGGGGCAGGCGAGCTATGCGCTCTCCACATATGCCAAGGAGAGTGGGATCGGGGTGATCGACGTCGTCTATCTGATCGACTTTTCGCAGCAGAAGCGCCCTGGCGCGTTCAGCTTTGGCGGCATTCAGGTCAACAGCGCGCTATCGGTCAGTGCTGACTATTCGCGCATGACCTTGATCGCGCCGAACGGCAAGCAGTCGGTCATCACCATAAAGGCGCCGGTCGCGGTCGAGGGCGAGTTCGTCGAAATGGCCGACGCTTCAAGCGGCGCCGACAAGGCCTTGCAGTCGGGAGCCAATGTTGCGGGGGGCGTCGCCGCAGTCATGGGTTTCGGCGGCTTGCGTTTCGGTAAGACGCGAAAGTTCGAGTTCACCGCCAAGCCCGGCAACTATGAGGAGGGTGCAGCGAAGGCGGCGACGCTTGCCAGCGAGCTTCTGATTGGGCGTCTGGGCGCTCTCCGTTGACCCCGGTGAGGGCGCTCCTTAAATCCGCTTGACGGAGGGCCGGGGCGCCCGCCACCCTCGCGCGTGTACGTGAGAGTAATCGGGGAACGAGTTTTTCAATGCAATTGGTGATTGTGGAATCGCCCGCCAAGGCGAAGACGATCGAGAAATATCTCGGTCGCGATTTCAAGGTTCTGGCCAGCTATGGCCACGTCCGCGACCTGCCGCCCAAGGACGGATCGGTCGATCCCGACGACGGCTTCGCGATGCAGTGGCAGCTGTATCCCGACAAGGCGAAGCGGCTGAAGGATATTCAGGATGCGGCGAAGAGCGCAGACCGCCTGATCCTCGCAACCGACCCCGATCGCGAGGGCGAGGCGATCAGCTGGCATGTGCAGGAACTGCTGCGCCAGAAAAAGGCGCTGCCGCAGACCGTCGACCGCGTGACCTTCAACGCGATCACCAAGCAGGCGGTCACCGACGCGATGGCGCATCCGCGCGAGCTCGACACCGACCTGATCGACGCGTACCGCGCGCGCCGTGCGCTCGACTATCTGGTCGGCTTCACCCTGTCGCCGGTGCTGTGGCGCAAGCTGCCCGGCGCGAAATCGGCGGGCCGCGTCCAGTCGGTGACCTTGCGCATGATCGTCGAGCGCGAACGCGAGATCGAGGCTTTTGTTGCGCAGCAATATTGGTCGGTAACCGGCCTGTTCGAGATGGCCGGCACGCCGTTCAAGGCGCGGCTGTCGCGCTGGCGGGGCGAGAAGATCGAGCGGCTGTCGATCGGCACCGAAGCCGACGCGCGTGCCGCCGAGGCCGATGTGAAGGCCGGCCACTTTACCGTCGATACGGTCGAGACCAAGCCGCTGACCCGCAACCCGCCGCCGCCGTTCACGACGTCGACCCTCCAGCAGGAGGCGGCGCGCAAGCTCGGTTTCTCCGCGAGCCACACGATGCGTGTCGCGCAGGATCTCTACGAGGACGGCGCGATCACCTACATGCGTACCGATGGCGTTCAGATGGACGGCAGCGCGATCAGCGCCGCGCGCAAGGCGATCGCCGATCGTTACGATGGCGGCTATGTTCCCGATCAGCCGCGCCAATATCAGACCAAGGCGAAAAACGCGCAGGAAGCGCACGAGGCGATCCGTCCGACCGACTTCTCGAAGGACAAGGTCGGCGGCGGCGATCATGCGCGCCTCTACGAACTGATCTGGAAGCGCGCGCTTGCGAGCCAGATGGCGTCGGCGCGGCTCGAACGGACCAGCGTCGATCTCTCCGACGGCACGGGGAAGACGGTGCTGCGCGCGACCGGGCAGGTCGTGAAGTTTCCGGGCTTCCTCGCACTCTACGACGAGGGGCGCGACGACGCCGAGGATGAGGATGCGCGCCTGCTGCCCGCGATGGGCAAGGGCGATGCGCCCGCGAAGACCGGCGTCGAGGTCGAAAGCCACGAGACCCAGCCGCCGCCGCGCTATTCGGAGGCGAGCCTCGTCAAGAAGATGGAGGAGCTCGGCATCGGGCGTCCGTCGACCTATGCCGCGATCCTGCAGGTGCTGAAGGATCGCGCCTATGTGCGGGTCGAGAAGAACCGCTTCATTCCCGAAGAGAGCGGGCGATTGCTGACGGCGTTCCTCGAGCGTTTCTTCAATCGTTACGTCGAATATGATTTCACCGCGGGGCTTGAGGAAGAGCTCGACGACGTGTCGGGCGGCCGCGCGCAGTGGCAGGCGGTGCTCGAACGCTTCTGGCGCGACTTCAAGCCGCGCACCGGCGAAGTGATGGAGCAGAAGCCGTCGGAGATCACGGCGGCGCTCGACGAATTTCTCGGCCCCTACCTGTTCCCCGACAAGGGCGACGGCAGCGATCCCCGGCTCTGCCCCAATTGCGGCACCGGGCGGCTGGCGTTGCGCGGCGGCAAGTTCGGGCCGTTCATCGCGTGCAGCAACTATCCCGACTGCAAGTTCACGCGGAAATTTGCGCAGCCGGGCGGTTCCGATGCCGGCGACAGTGGCCCCGAGGTGATGGGTACCGACCCCGAAAGCGGGCTGGAAGTGTCGAAGCGCAGCGGGCGCTTCGGCCCGTACATCCAGCTCGGCGAGGGCAAGGAAGCGAAACGCTCGTCGATCCCGAAGGACATTCCCGCCGAGGATTTCGACCTCGACTATGCACTGCGGCTGCTCAGCCTGCCGCGCGAAGTCGGGACGCATCCCGAAAGCGGCAAGGTCATCATGGCAGGGCTTGGCCGCTATGGCCCCTATCTGCTCCACGACGGCAAATATGCGAAGCTGACCGGCACCGCCGAGATCTTCGACATCGGTATGAATGCTGCGGTCGCGCGGATCGCCGATGCCGCGAACGGCGGTGGTCGCGGCGCGCGGGCCAAGGCCGAACCGCTCAGGACATTCGGGCCGCATCCGACGAGTGGCGGCGAGATGAAGCTGATGGCCGGGCGCTTCGGTCCCTATGTGACCGACGGCACGACCAACGCGACGCTGCCCAAGACGGTCGAGGCCGATGCCCTGACCGAGGAAGAAGCGATCGCGCTGATCGATGCGCGCGCGGCGAAGGGACCGGCTAAGGGCAAGAAGAAGGCGCCGGCGAAAAAGGCTGCGGCAAAGAAAACGCCGACCAACAAGGCTCCGGCGAAAAAAACGCCGGCAAAAAAGGCCGCACCCGCAGAATAGTGTCATCCCGGCGAAGGTCGGGATTTCATCCTTGCGGAATAGCGCGACGTCGAGATCCCGGCCTTCGCCGGGATGACGGCTATACTCGGGTATGTTAGCATCGGCGCATCGGGAGGTATTTCGATGCGACGCTCGCTTGCCGTCTTGTCCGCCCTTCTTGCCCTGTTCGTGCTGCCCGCCGCTGCGCAGCAACCCGGAACGCTGATCTCCGCCGAGCCGATGCAGGCGACGCCAGCGGGGGTGCAGGCTTGGAAAATCCTCTATTGGACCAGCAACGGCAACGGCCAGCGTTTCCAGGTCACCGGCATCGTCGCGGCGCCGATGGAAGCGATCCCGCCGCGCCCGCGCCGCGTGATCGCCTGGACGCATGGCGCGTGGGGTGTTGCGGAGAAATGCGCGCCGTCGCTAAGCTCCAATTTCTTCGAATATAGCGCGGGGATGGATGCCGTTCGCGCGGGCTATGTCGTCGTCGCCCCCGATTATATCGGCCTTGCCAGTCCGACAATGCACCCCTTTCTTGTCGGTCCCGATACGGCGAATGCGGTTCTCGACGCGGTACGGGCCGCGCGGGAGATTCCGGGCGCCGCTGCGGGCCGCAGCTTCGCGGTTTGGGGGGAGTCGCAGGGCGGTCATGCCGCGCTGTGGACGGCGATGTCGGCGCGGAGCTACGCGCCCGATCTGACGCTCGTCGGCACCGCCGCCGCCGCGCCGCCGACTGATCTTGCCGCCAACCTGCGTGAAGGCAGCGACAAGAATGCTCGCGCGCTGCTGCTATCCTTTGCGCTGCACAGCTGGTCGACGCTCTATGGCTTCCCGCAGGACGGCATCACCAATCGCACCAATCAGGGCATCATCCGCCGGTTGGCCGAAAATAATTGCGTCGCCTTCAACAAGAAGCCGAAGCTCGGGACGATCCTCGGCATTTTGACCATCGCCCGCGCCACCCGGACCAAGGACATTGCGAAGATCGAGCCCTTCGGCTCCTTCGCGCGTGCCAACAGCGTCGATCCCGCGCGCGTGCCGGGCCCGCTGCTGATCGCGCAGAGCAGCAATGACACGATCGTCGCGCCCGCCGTCACGCGCAAGTTCGCGAAAGCGGTCTGCAGGCGCGGAACGCCGATGCGCTGGATCGACATGGCGGGCGATCATGGTTCCAGCGCGAAGGACAGCGCGCAGGAAACGATCGGCTGGATCACCGCGCGGTTTGACGGAACTCCGCCTCCGAACGACTGTCGGCGGATTTAATCGACCCAGTCGAGCCCCATGTCGCGATAGACGCTGCGGTCCTCGTCCCAGTTTTCCTTCACCTTGACGTGCAGGAACAGGTGGACCTTGCGGCCCATCAATTCGGTCAGTTCGGCGCGGGCGCGGGCGCCGATTTCCTTGATGCGGGCGCCGCCCTTGCCGAGCACGATCGCGCGCTGGTTGTCGCGCGCGACGAAAATCTGCTGGTGGATTTCGGCGCTGCCGTCGGGGCGCGTCTTGAACAGCTCGGTCTCGACCGTCGACTGATAGGGCAACTCTTCGTGGAGCTGGCGGTAGAGCTGTTCGCGCGTGATTTCGGCGGCGAGCATCCGTTCGGGCGCGTCGCTGACCTCGTCCTCGGGGAAGTGCCACGGCCCCTCGGGCATCAGGCTCGCGAGATTGGCCTTGAGCTCGGCGACCCCGTCGCCGCTGCTCGCCGAGATGAAATAGGTCTCGTCGAACGCCACCTTCGCATTGAGCTCGGTCGCGATCGTCAGCAGCTTGTCCTTCTTGGTCAGGTCGACCTTGTTCAGGATCAGATATTTCTTTTCGGGCCGGTTCGCGATGCCTTCGAGCACACGCTCGACGCGGCCTGTCAGTTTGGCCGCGGCGTCGACCATCACGAGGATCGCCTCGGCTTCCTCGAGGCTGCCCCAGGCGGCGGCAACCATCGCGCGGTCGAGGCGGCGCGTCGGGGCGAAGATGCCGGGGGTATCGATCAGGACGATCTGCGCATCGCCCTCCATCGCGACGCCCATCAGCCGCGTGCGGGTCGTCTGCGCCTTCGGGCTGACGATTGCGACCTTCTGGCCGACGAGCGCGTTGACGAGGGTCGATTTGCCGGCGTTCGGCGCGCCGACGACGGCCACGAAGCCGCAGCGCTGGGTCATTTTTCTTCTTCCTGTGTCAGTCGTTCGAGCAGCGCCGCCGCCGCCGCCTTTTCGGCCGCCTGCTTCGAGGCGCCTTCGCCCTCCGCTTCCGCGAGCTTGCCGACCGCGACCGCGACGAGGAAGCGCGGTGCGTGGTCGGGGCCTTCGCGGCGCACGAGGCGATATTCGGGCGGGCGGCGTTTGCGCGCGAGCGCCCATTCCTGCAACGCGGCCTTGGGATGCTTGGGTGCGGCGACCTGTCCCTCGATCATCGCGCCCCATTTGGCGACGATGAAAGCCCGTGCGGCCTCCTCGCCGAGATCGAGCCAGAGCGCGCCGATCAACGCTTCGAGCGCATCGGCGGCGATATTGTCGCTATAGCGTCCGCCGTCGCCGATCGCCTGGCTGCCGAAATGGACATGCGCGTTGAGGTCCAGCCCTTGCGCGATCCGCGCGCACGTCTCGCCCGACGCGAGCGCATGAAGCCGCGACGAAAGCTCGCCCTCGGCAGCCTTCGGAAAACGGCGGAACAATTCGGACGCGATGACGAGGCCCAGCACGCGGTCGCCCAGAAACTCAAGCCGCTGATAGTCGCCCGCGCCGCTGCTGCCGTGGGTCAGCGCCTCCTGATAGAGGCTCAGGTTGCGGGGGCTGGCGCCGGTGAGGGCTGCAATCGTCTCCGCGGAAACGCGGTCGCTCAAAAGCCATCCCCGATACGGCTCCAGCGCGCGGCGGTGAACCAGCTGATCGGGTTGATCCAGCTGGCCGAACCATCGGTCGAGAACATGCCGACGAGCGCGTGGCCGACGAGATTCTCCTCGGGAACCAGGCCGATGCCACCGTTTTCCTGCGCCTCGAAGCGGCTGTCGGCGCTGCGGTCGCGGTTGTCGCCCATCAGGAACAGGTGTCCGGCGGGCACCGTCACAGGTTCGGTATTGTCCTCGGGTATCGTCGTGATGTCGAGGATCGCATAGCTCTTGCCGCTGGGGAGCGTCTCGCGGAACTGCCGGTACCGGCACTGGCGCTGGCCATTGGCTCCAATCTCTTCGAACTGCGGGGCGTAGCAGGGCAGGGTGCCCGTGGTGCGCGAGGCGTCGATCATGTTCTGCGTCACCGGGATCACGAAATCGGCCATCGGCTCGCGCTTCAGCGGCTTGCCGTTCAACCAGACAATGCCTTCCTTTACCTGCACCGTATCGCCGGGGAGACCGATCACGCGCTTGATATAATCATTGTCGTTGACCGGCGGCGCCTTGAACACGACGACGTCGCCGCGTTCGGGCGTGCGCGCGAAGATGCGGCCCGGAATCAGCGGTACACTGAAAGGCAGGCTGTATTTCGAGTAGCCATAGGCCATCTTGTTCACGAGCAGATAGTCGCCGATCAGCAGGCGCGGCTGCATCGATTCAGAGGGAATGTTGAAGGGCGACAGGAAAAAACTGCGGAAAATCAGCACCGCGATCGCCAGCAGCGCGAGGAAGCGGACGGTGTCGACGGCCTCTTCCTTCGCCGAAACGGGCGCGGGCTCGGGAGTCGTGGGGCCGGGCTTTGCGGCGGGTGAATTGTCGGCGGTCAGGCTGGCGTCGGTCATCGCCCGGCATTGGCGACGAATAGGTCTGCGCGTCAAGCAAATATCGGCGGATCGCGCTGGCGCGGCGGCGGCCGCTGGCGTAGAGGCGAGGCCCGAAATCGAAGGAGCTGCGACATGACGACCGCCGATCAGGCCTGGCAGGCGCTTGCCGACTGGCAGCCGCAAAAGCTGACCGACCTCGTGGGGGCCGATCCCGAGGCGCGGTTGCAGGCGCTGGTTCGCACGGTCGCCGATATCCGCTTCGACTTCGCCAAGACCCATCTCGACGATGCGGCGATCGGCATTCTGGGCGGTCTCGCCGCCGCGCAGGACTTTGCCGGGCGCCGCAAGACGCTGTTTTCGGGCGGCATCGCCAATCCCACCGAAAATCGTGCGGCCGAGCATAGCGCCGAACGCGGCGAGGGGAGCCCCGAGTCCGTCCATGTCGCACAGGCGCTGCATCAGCGGATGCGGATGATGGTCGATGCCATCGAGGCAGGCGCGTTCGGAGAAATCCGGCACCTGCTCCACATCGGCATCGGCGGTTCGGCGCTTGGCCCCGACCTGCTCGTTGACGCATTGGGACGGCATAGCGAGCGTTATGATGTCGCGGTCGTGTCAAACGTCGATGGCGCCGCGCTGGCGGAGGCCTTCGCGACATTCGATCCGGCCTACACGCTCGTCGCGGTCGCTTCGAAGACCTTCACGACGACCGAAACGCTGCTCAACGCGTCCTCGGCATTGCAATGGCTGGAGGAAGGCGGCGTCGACGACCCGCTCGGCCGCTTCATCGCGCTGACGGCCATGCCCGAACGCGCGATGGAATGGGGGATCGATGAAACGCGCATCCTGCCGTTCAGCGAGACGGTCGGCGGGCGTTATTCGCTGTGGTCGTCGATCGGCTTTCCCGCCGCACTCGCGCTCGGCTGGGATGCGTTCGCCGACCTGCTCGAAGGCGCGGCCGAAATGGACCGGCATTTCCGGCTGGCGGAGGGCGCGGACAATATCTGCCTGCTCGCGGCGTTCGCCGACCAGATCTATGCCAACCGCCTCGGCTGCCAGACGCGTGCGGTATTCGCTTATGACGAGCGCTTGCGGCTGCTTCCCGACTATCTTCAACAGCTTGAAATGGAATCGAACGGCAAGTCGGTAACCCTTGAGGGCAGGCCGCTCGCGCGGCAAAGTGCGCCGATCACCTGGGGCGGCGTCGGCACCGATGCGCAGCACGCGGTGTTCCAGCTGCTCCATCAGGGCACGCACCTCACCCCGGTCGAGTTCGTTGTCGCCCGCGAGCCCGATCATCTGCTCGACGACGCGCATCACGAAACGCTCGTCGCGAATTGCATCGCGCAGGGCGCGGCGCTGATGGCGGGCCGCGAGAGCGCGGACGGCGCGCGCGCCTATCCCGGTAACCGCCCGTCGACGACGATTCTGCTCGATCAGGTGACTCCGCGCAGTCTGGGCGCGCTGATCGCGTTTTACGAGCACCGTGTTTTCGCCAACGCCGTCCTGCTCGGCATCAACCCGTTCGACCAGTTCGGGGTTGAGCTGGGCAAGGAGATGGCGAAGGGGCTCGCCGAGGGCACGATCGAATTCGATCCCGCGACGCAGGCGCTGATGCAGGCGGCGCTCGGCGCCTGAGGCGTCGTCGCTGTCTCTGACCGCAAAATTCGATTGGAAAGCCGCCGGCGCGTAACCACATTGATGCTGGCGGCGAATGTCTGCCTGACCACTTCAGGGGTAATTCATGAGCGACTTCGACTATGATCTCTTCGTCATCGGCGCCGGTTCGGGCGGCGTGCGCGCGTCGCGCGTCGCGGCCTCGCACGGCGCGCGCGTTGCGGTGGCGGAGGAGTATCGGGTCGGCGGAACCTGCGTGATCCGCGGATGCGTGCCCAAGAAGCTGCTCGTCTATGGCGCGCATTTCGCCGAGGATATCCACGACGCGCGCAAGTTCGGCTGGGACGTTCCCGAATGCCGTTTCGACTGGAACGTGCTGCGCGACAATGTGCTGGCCGAGGTCGACAGGCTCGAAAGCCTTTATGGCCAGACGCTCGACAACCACCATGTCACGGTCTTCAAGACGCGGGCGACCATCGTCGGGCCGCAGAAGGTTCGCCTCGCCGACGGGACCGAGCTCACTGCCGAGCGCATCCTGATCGCGACCGGCGGCTGGCCGCACGTTCCCGAGTTTCCGGGCAGCGAGCATGCGATCACGTCGAACGAGGTCTTTCATCTCGAGACGCTGCCGAAGCGGATCATGATCGCGGGCGGCGGCTATATCGCGAACGAATTCGCGGGCATCTTCAACGAATTCGGCAGCCAGGTGACGATCGTCAATCGCGGCGACACGATCCTGCGCGGCTATGACGAGCAGATCCGCGACCGTCTGCTGCAAATCTCGATGACGAAGGGCATACATTTCAAGTTCAATGTCCCTTTCCGGTCGATCGAGAAGAATGACGATGGCACGCTGACCGTCCATCTGGAAAATTGCGATCCCTTCATTGTCGACGCGGTGCTGATGGCGACCGGTCGCGTGCCGAACACCAAAGGCATCGGGCTGGAAGAGGTCGGCGTCGAGCTCGACGATCAAGGCGCGATCAAGGTCGATGAGACCAACCAGTCGTCGGTGCCGAGCATCTATGCCGTCGGCGACGTTACCAACCGCATCCAGCTGACCCCGGTCGCCATCCGCGAAGGGCAGGCGTTTGCGGATAGCGTCTTCGGCGGGAAGCCGACCGTCGTCGACTATCAGAACGTTCCGAGTGCGGTGTTCAGCCATCCGCCGATCGGCGCGGTCGGGATGACCGAAGCCGAGGCGCGCAACAAGCTCGGCACGGTGCGCATCTACACCAGCGATTTCCGCGCGATGAAGAATGTCCTCGCGGGCCGCAACGAGCGGGCGCTCTACAAGATGGTTGTGAACGCGGCGACCGATCAGGTCGTCGGGCTGCACATGATCGGCCCCGATGCGCCGGAGATTTTGCAGGCCGCCGCCATCGCGGTGAAGGCCGGGCTGACCAAGGCCGATTTCGATGCCACCGTTGCCTTGCACCCGAGCATGGCCGAGGAACTGGTGCTGCTGAAATAGCGCGCCCCATCGCCGGGGTGACGGCGAAACGGAAAAGGTTCCTAATCGCAACCGACATGCTATCCTCCCGCCCATAACAGGCATTGGAGGGGCGCATGGCGGGCAATGTTCTGGTCACCGGCGGCAGCGGCTATATCGCGGGCTTTCTGATCCGTCAGCTGATTGCGAATGGCTGGACCGTGAACACGACGGTGCGCAGCCTGAAACGCGAGGACGAGGTTCGCGGCTGGCTGCAGGTCGATAACAGCAAGCTGCGCTTCTTCGCCGCCGACCTTGAAAATGACGCCGGTTGGGCCGAGGCGATGGCGGGATGCAGCCATGTCGCGCATGTCGCTTCGCCCTTTCCGCTCGACGTTCCCAGACATGCCGACGATCTTGTCATTCCGGCGCGTGAAGGTGCGCTGCGCGCGCTGCGCTTCGCCAAGCGGGCAGGGGTCGGGCGGTTCGTCCTGACCTCGTCGATGGCGGCGATCGCCTATGGCCATAGCCACGGCCGCCAACTCTACAACGAGTCGGACTGGACCAACCTCGCCAACCCCGGTGTCATGCCCTATCCGCGCTCGAAGACCGTCGCCGAACGTGCGGCCCGCGACTGGGTTGCGGCGGAGGGCGGCGCCATGGAATTCGCCTCGGTCAACCCGGCGGCGGTGTTTGGCCCGTTGCTGTCGGACGACTTGTCGACCTCGATCGAACTGGTGAAGCAATTGCTCGAGGGCAAGGTGCCGATGTGCCCCGACATCGGCTTCGGTATCATCGACGTGCGCGATGTCGCCGACCTCCACTATCGCGCGCTGACCGCGCCGGGCATCCGCGACGAGCGCTACGTCTGCTCGGGACCGTTCCTCAAGATGATCGACGTCGCGAACATCCTGACCGCGAACCTCGGCGACAAGGCGAAGAAGGTGCCGACGCGGAGAATGCCCGACTGGCTGCTCAAGCTGTTCGCGCTATTCCGGCCCGAGCTCAAGCAACTCGTCGCCGAACTCGGTAACGTCCGCGGCGGCGACAGCAATCACGCGATGACCGCACTTGGCTGGACGATGCGGACGCCCGAGGATGCGATCCTCGCAACGGCGAACAGTCTGATCGAGCGGGGGATCGTGAAGCCCTAACCGATCCGGTATGGCACCACGTCGCGCCGGTCGGGGTCGACCAGGATCGGACGGTCGCTTGGCGGGAAGGCCCGCTGGTCGCAGTCGTCGCGCGGGCAGATACGGCACGACAGGCCGATCCGCGTCGCCGCCTGCGGTGCGGCGACATCGACCCCGTCGGCATAAACGAAGTCGGCGGCATATTGCGCCTCGCACCCCAGCGCGACGGCGTAGCGACGCGGGCTCCGCGCATAGCTGCCCGACGGCTTCACCAGCCCCTTCGCCATCGACACATAGCGCAGGCCATCGGGGGTTTCGGCGAGCTGGAACAATATGCGGTCGGGGATCGCAGCGGCCTCATGGACGATCCAAAGCGGGCAGGCGCCGCCGAAGCGGGCGAATTGCAACCGCGTCGCGCTGTGCCGTTTGGTGATGTTACCGGCCATGTCGACGCGGCAGAAGAACATGGGGATGCCGCGCGCACCGGGACGCTGGAGCGTCGAGAGCCGGTGACACGCCTGTTCGAAGCTGACGCCATATTCGAGGCGCAGCCGGTCGATGTCGTGCCGCACCGCGCGGGCGCTGGCGCGAAACGGGGCGTAGGGCATGAGGACAGCGCCCGCGGCATAGTTGGCGAGGCCGACGTGCAAAAGCTGTCGCGCCGCCGGTGTGCGGAGTGGCGAGGCTTCGACAACGGCGACGATTTCGTTCGCGAGCGCGAGTGCCGCAAGCTGATGCGCGAGTTGAAACCGGCGCGTCTCTGCCGGCTGCGAAGGATCGATCACCAGATGTCGCATCGTCGCGTCGAAATCGCGCAAGGCCTGACTTTGCCGATAGACTATCGAAATTCCCAGCGCGTCGCGAAGGCGTCGTTCGATCGTTTCGATCGCCGGTGAAGGATCGCGTCCGCGAAGCTGCATAGCCAGCGTCTCCGCCGCGCGGTCGATGCTGTCCACATAATTGCCCGCGTCGTGAAACCAGTCGCGCACTTCTTCCCATGGCAGGCGGCTCCCTTCTGCAGTGCCGCCGGTCAGCGCCTCGTCGATGATCTGCAGCCGCTGCCCCGCGCGGCGATAGGCGGCGTGCAATGCGACGAACTGGTCGGCGAGCTGCGGCTGCTGGAGCGCTGCGCGTTCGAGCTGTTCGGGGGGCAACGGCGATGCGGCGAAGAGCGGATCGGCCGCGGCTTCGCGAAGCGCGCCCGCCCGACGATCGCCCGCCTCGGCGGCGACTTCTTCCCATTCGAGCGGGAAAAGCTTCTGCAGCCGGTCGAGCAGCGCGGGGGTCAGCGGGCGGTCATCATGCTCGATCTGGCTGAGGTACGACGCCGAGATGCCCAGCTGCGCCGCGAAGTCGGACTGCCGGATTGCACGCGCCTCGCGCAGGCTGCGGAGCTGGCTTCCGGCGTAAAGGCGGGTTGGGGTCATCGCCAAGCTTCTCCATCCCGTTCGCATCGAGCGAAGTCGAGATGCCCGTTGGCGCGGCGCGATCCTGCAGCGTATCTCGACTTCGCTCGGCACGAGCGGCTACAGGGGCGGATACTTTGCAAACTTACACTTTGCAACTTTGCAAATTCGCATTTGCAAGACGCGGTCATTGGCGGCAGACGGCACATTCCCATTCTGACGGAGAAACCTGTGTCCGCCAATATCGCCGAAATGGAACGTCGCCGCGCTGCCGCTGCCCTCGGGGGCGGGCAAAAGCGCATCGACGCGCAGCACAGCAAAGGCAAGCTGACCGCGCGCGAGCGGCTCGACGTGCTGCTCGACGAAGGCTCGTTCGAGGAACTCGACACCTATGTCGAGCATGACTGCGTCGACTTCGGGATGCAGGATCAGAAGATTCCGGGCGACGGCGTCGTGACCGGGTCGGGCACGATCAACGGCCGCTTGGTCTATGTGTTCAGCCAGGATTTTACGGTGTTCGGCGGGTCGCTGTCGAAGCGTCACGCCGAGAAAATCTGCAAGGTGATGGACAAGGCGATGCTCGTCGGCGCGCCAGTGATCGGCCTCAACGACAGCGGCGGCGCGCGCATCCAGGAGGGCGTCGCGTCGCTCGGCGGCTATGCCGATGTGTTTCAGAAAAATGTCCTGGCGTCGGGGGTGGTGCCGCAGATCAGCCTGATCATGGGGCCGTGCGCGGGCGGGGCGGTTTACAGCCCGGCGATGACCGACTTCATCTTCATGGTGAAGGATAGCAGCTATATGTTCGTCACCGGCCCCGATGTGGTCAAGACGGTGACCAACGAGGTGGTGACGCAGGAGGAACTCGGCGGCGCGATCACGCACACGACGAAAAGCTCGGTCGCCGACATTGCATTCGAGAATGACATCGAGGCGCTGCTCGCGACGCGCGATTTCTTCGATTATCTGCCGGAAAACAACCGCAGCGGGGTGCCGGTGCGCCCGACGAGCGATCCGTTCGACCGCGCCGAACCGAGCCTCGACACGCTGATCCCGCCGAACGCCAACCAGCCGTACGACATGCACGAGCTGATCCGCAAAACGGTCGACGAAGGCGATTTCTTCGAGGTTCAGCCGGCGCACGCCGCGAACATCATCTGCGGCTTCGGGCGCATCGAGGGGCGCACGATCGGCATCGTCGCGAACCAGCCGCTGGTGCTCGCGGGCGTGCTCGACATCAATTCGTCGAAGAAGGCGGCGCGCTTTGTCCGTTTCTGCGACGCGTTCGAAATCCCGATCATCACCTTCGTCGACGTCCCCGGCTTCCTGCCCGGCACCGCGCAGGAATATAACGGCATCATCAAGCATGGCGCGAAGCTGCTCTTCGCCTATGCCGAGGCGACGGTGCCCAAGATCACGGTGATCACGCGCAAGGCCTATGGCGGCGCCTATGACGTGATGGCGTCGAAGCATCTGCGCGGCGATTTGAACTACGCCTGGCCGACTGCCGAGATCGCGGTGATGGGCGCGAAGGGCGCGGTCGAGATCATCTTCCGCAGCGACATGGGCGACCCCGAAAAGATCGCCGAGCGCACCAAGGAATATGAGGACCGTTTCGCGAACCCCTTCGTCGCGGCGCAGCGGGGGTATATCGACGAGGTGATCTATCCGCACTCGACGCGGCGGCGGATCGCGCTAGGGCTGCGGAAACTACGGAACAAGCAGTTGGAGAACCCGTGGAAGAAGCATGACAATATTCCGCTTTAGCGATGCGCTGGGGAAGTGGAGATATTGCGTTTCTGCTGCTTTGGCTGGCGATTGCGGTGGCTTTTACCTGGCACAGCATCCGGTTCGTGAAGCGAAGGGATGAGCGATATTTCTCATATGGGTTCAAAGAGTTTGATCAGAAGGAATGGCCAAACTGGCATCGTTTCTTGATCGGTTGGCACATCCTTACAGCGGCGATGGGCGTGCTGTTTGTGGCAATCGGGTGCTGGGGGCTGTTATGGGCATTGGGATTGATTGAATGAAACTAGGCCGCCTCAACCATATCGGCGTCGCGACGCCGTCGATTGCCGACAGCATCGTCTTTTACCGCGACGTGATGGGCGCGACGAAAATCCACGAGCCCTTCGACCTGCCCGAGCAGGGGGTGAAGGTGTGTTTTGTCGATACGCCCGGTGCCGACGGGGCGCTCAACGGCACGCAGATCGAGCTGATCGAGCCGCTGCCGGGCAATGTCTCGATCGCGGGGTTTCTGGAGAAGAACCCGGCGGGGGGACAGCATCATGTCTGTTACGAAGTGCCCGATATTCATGCCGCCAAAGCCGAGTTCGAGGCGATGGGCAAGCGGGTGCTGGGCGAACCGCGGATCGGGGCGCATGGGACGTGGATTTTCTTCCTGCATCCCAAGGATATGGGGGGGGTGTTGACCGAGATTATGGAGACGCCGAAGGGTGCGCATTGATAGACCTTCTCCCCTTGTGGGAGAAGGATAGGGAGGCTTGTCAGCTTGCTGACTAGCCGGACTTGGATGAGGGGTTGCGAGCGAAGCACGCGCGGTCCTTTGGACCGCAACCCCTCACCCAGCTTCAACTAGGCAGCAAGCCGCCAAGTTTTCGCAACCCTCTCCCGCAAGGGGAGAGGGGGTTAGGAACCGAATTATGACCGACAAACCCACCCTCGACCAATGGGCCGCCGCCGCCGCCAAGGAGGTGAAGGGCAAGGACCTGACCTGGCACACGCCCGAAGGGATCGACGTCAAGCCGCTCTACACTGCGGAGGATGTGACGACCGACCCCGGCCTGCCCGGTTTCGCGCCCTTCACGCGCGGCGTGCGCGCGTCGATGTATGCGGGGCGGCCGTGGACGATCCGGCAATATGCGGGCTTTTCGACCGCCGAGGAGTCGAACGCCTTCTATCGCCGCAACCTTGCCGCAGGACAGAAGGGTTTGTCGGTAGCCTTCGACCTCGCCACCCACCGCGGCTATGACAGCGACCATCCGCGCGTCGTCGGCGACGTCGGCAAGGCGGGGGTCGCGATCGACAGCGTCGAGGATATGAAGATCCTGTTCGACGGCATTCCGCTCGACCAGATGTCGGTCAGCATGACGATGAACGGCGCGGTGATCCCGATCCTCGCCTTCTTCATCGTCGCGGGCGAGGAGCAGGGAGTCGACCGCAAATTGCTCGACGGAACGATCCAGAACGACATCCTCAAGGAGTTCATGGTCCGCAACACCTATATCTACCCGCCCGAGCCCTCGATGCGGATCATCAGCGACATCTTCGGTTATACCAGCCGTGAGATGCCCAAGTTCAACAGCATCTCGATCTCCGGCTATCATATGCAGGAAGCCGGCGCGACGCAGGTGCAGGAACTGGCCTTCACCATCGCCGACGGCGCCGAATATGTGCGCTATGGCGTCGCGTCGGGGCTCGACATCGACAAGTTCGCGGGGCGCCTGAGCTTCTTCTTCGCGATCGGCATGAACTTCTTCATGGAGATCGCAAAGCTCCGCGCCGCGCGCGTGCTGTGGCACCGCGTGATGACCAGCCTCGGCGCCAAGGACGAGCGCAGCAAGATGCTGCGTACGCACTGCCAGACGTCGGGGGTCAGCCTGACCGAGCAGGACCCGTACAACAATGTCATGCGCACGACGATCGAGGCGATGGCGGCGATGCTCGGCGGCACCCAGTCGCTGCACACCAACGCGCTCGACGAAGCGATCGCGCTGCCGACCGATTTCTCCGCCCGCATCGCGCGCAACACCCAGATCGTCATCCAGGAAGAGACGGGGATGACCAAGGTCGTCGACCCGCTTGGCGGCAGCTATTATGTCGAGGCGCTGACGCAGGAACTGGTCGACAAGGCGTGGGAGATCATCGAGCGCGTCGAGAAGGAAGGCGGCATGGCGAAAGCCGTCGCCGCCGGCTGGCCGAAGGCGATGATCGAGACCGCCGCGGCGGCGCGGCAGGCGCGCGTCGACCGCGGCGACGATGTGATCGTCGGGGTGAACAAATATCGCCTCGCCAACGAGGATCTGCTCGAAACGCTCGAGGTCGACAATACGAAGGTCCGCGAGGCGCAGATCGCGCGCATCAACAAGACCAAGGCGGGCCGCGACGAAGCGGCATGTCAGGCGGCGCTGAAGGCTCTCCGCGATGCGGCGGCGGGCGAGCAGTCGATCGAGAACAACCTGCTCGCGCATGCCGTCGAGGCGGCGCGCGCGCGCGCCACGCTCGGCGAGATCAGCGCCGCGATGGAAGAGAGCTTCCAGCGTTATGCGACCCAGCCGACCCCGGTGAAGGGCGTCTATGCCGCGCCCTACGAAGGCGATGCGCGCTGGCAACAGGTGCTCGATGGGGTCGCTGCGGTCGAACGCCGGATGGGGCGTAAGCCAAAACTTCTCGTCGCGAAGATGGGGCAGGATGGCCACGATCGCGGCGCGAACGTCATCGCCTCGGCGTTCGGCGACATGGGCTTCGACGTCGTCTCGGGGCCGCTGTTCCAGACCCCCGAGGAAACGGTGGTGCTGGCGCTCGACAGCGGGGTCGACGTCGTCGGCGCGTCGAGCCTTGCCGCGGGACACAAGACGCTGATCCCCGAGCTGATCAACAAGCTCCGCGAAGCGGGGCGCAGCGACATCAAGGTGATCGCGGGCGGCGTCATTCCGCCGCAGGATTACGACTATCTCCGCGACGCGGGCGTGCAGGGCATCTATGGCCCCGGATCGAACGTCGTGGAGTGCGCGGCCGATGTGCTGCGCTTGTTGGGGCACAATATGCCGCCGATTGGAGAAGCTGCGTGAGATCCCGGCAATGTCATATTTTTATCGTCACCCTGAACTTGTTTCAGGGTTCATGGTCGGCCCTCTCGTTCGGCACAGCGCGGGATTAGAGAGCAGGCCATGGATGCTGAAACAGCGAGGCCATCGCCGCAGCCAGCATGACGAAGAATTGAAGGACCAGGAATGACCGATACCGACATCCGCACCGACTGGACGCGCGAGGAAATCGCCGACCTGTTCGACCTGCCGTTCGACGAGTTGATGTGGGAGGCGCAGGGCGTCCATCGTCGCCATCACGCGCGCGGCGAGGTCCAGCTTTGCACGCTGCTGTCGATCAAGACCGGCGGCTGTGTCGAGGATTGCGGCTATTGCTCGCAGAGCAAGTCCGCGGACAGCGGGCTGAAGGCCACGAAGCTGATGGATGTGCGCGCGGTGCTGCAGGCCGCGGCGCAGGCGAAGGACGCGGGATCGAAACGCTTCTGCATGGGCGCCGCGTGGCGCAACCCCAAGGACCGCGACATGCCCGCGATCGTCGAGATGGTCGAAGGCGTGCGCGCGATGGGCATGGAAACCTGCATGACCTTGGGGATGCTGAGCAAGGAACAGGCGCAGACGCTGGCGGTCGCGGGGCTCGACTATTACAACCATAATATCGACACCAGCCCCGAGAATTACGCGAATATCATCTCGACGCGCACCTTCCAGGACCGCCTCGACACGCTGGAGGAGGTCCGCAATGCCGGGATCAACGTCTGTTCGGGCGGGATCGTCGGGCTCGGCGAGACGCGCGCCGACCGCGTCGGCTTCATCCACGCGCTCGCGACGCTCGAGCGCCATCCCGAAAGCGTGCCGGTCAATGCGCTGGTGCCGGTGAAGGGCACCGTGCTCGGCGACATGCTCGAGGGCACCCCGCTCGCAAAGATCGACGATATCGAATTCGTCCGCACGATCGCGGTCGCGCGCATCACCATGCCGAAGTCGATGGTCCGCCTGTCCGCAGGTCGCGAGAGCATGTCGGAGGCGACGCAGGCGCTCTGCTTCATGGCGGGCGCGAACAGCATTTTTACGGGCGACAAGCTGCTGACGACGGCGAATGCGGGCGACAATGCCGACGCGGCGCTGTTTGCGAAGCTGGGGCTGCGGCCGATGGAGAGCGAAGAGCCGATGCGGATGGAGGCGGCGGAGTGAAGTTCGATCTTCCCCCGTCGGTGCGTAAGTTGGTTGCCGCCAGAAATGAGTTGAAAGATCACTTCACGAGTGTCGACCTTCACTTCACTTTTGATGGAAACCTTGTGGGCGATTTGGGGGAAGCCGTCGCTGCAGATCTGTTCGGGCTCCAACTAACAGGACGTAGCAACGAAGGAGTCGACGGGTTCGCAGCTGACGGTCGTTCGGTGCAAGTGAAAGCGAGCGGAACGGCAGGCGGCGCAGCATTTCGGTTAGTCGAAACGAAGGCTGACCATCTCCTGTTCTTTCACTTCAACTACGACGAATGCGTTGGCGAAGTCATCTACAACGGCCCGGAAGAGCCCGTCAGAAATATGTTGCCTGAAACTTGGGTAGGCCAAAAACGGGTCAGCGTCGCGGCATTTAGAAGGCTCGATGCAATGGTAAGCGAAGCTGATCGCCTGCCAATGCAAGCGCAAAAGGGAAACTGATGTTCAAGAAGATCCTGATCGCCAACCGCGGCGAAATCGCCTGCCGCGTCATCAAGACCGCGCGGCGCATGGGCATCGCCACGGTGGCCGTCTATTCGGACGCCGACGCGCGGGCGCCGTTCGTGCAGATGGCCGACGAGGCGGTGCATATCGGCCCGTCGCCCGCGTCCGAATCCTATCTGATCGCCGAAAAGATCATCGCGGCGTGCAAGGCGACCGGCGCCGAGGCGGTGCATCCGGGCTATGGTTTCCTGTCCGAACGCACCAGCTTTGCCGAGGCACTCGCCAAGGAAAACATCGCCTTCATCGGCCCGCCGGTGAACGCGATCGCCGCGATGGGCGACAAGATCGAGTCGAAGAAGCTCGCGAAGGAAGCGGGCGTCAATGTCGTCCCCGGCTTCGTCGGCGAGATCCGCGACACCGAGCATGCGGTCGAGATTTCGAACGAGATCGGCTATCCGGTGATGATGAAGGCCAGCGCCGGCGGCGGCGGCAAGGGCATGCGGCTCGCCTATGACGAGAAGGACGTCCGCGAAGGGTTCGAGGCGACCAAGCGCGAGGGCCTCAACAGCTTCGGCGACGACCGCGTCTTCATCGAGAAATTCATCCTCAATCCGCGGCACATCGAGATCCAGATCCTCGGCGACCAGCACGGCAATATCCTCTACCTCAACGAGCGTGAGTGCAGCATCCAGCGCCGCCACCAGAAGGTGGTCGAGGAAGCGCCGTCGCCCTTCGTCACGCCCAAGATGCGCCAGGCGATGGGCGAGCAGTGCGTCGCGCTGGCGAAGGCGGTCGGATATTACAGCGCGGGCACGGTCGAACTGATCGTGTCGGGCGCCGATCCGACGGGCGAGAGCTTCTACTTCCTCGAAATGAATACGCGGCTTCAGGTCGAGCATCCGGTGACCGAAGCGATCACCGGCATCGACCTGGTCGAGCAGATGATCCGCGTCGCGGCGGGCGAGAAGCTCGAAATGACGCAGGACGATGTGAAGATCGACGGCTGGGCGATCGAGAACCGGGTCTATGCCGAAGATCCCTATCGCGGCTTCCTGCCCTCGACCGGGCGGCTCGTGCGCTACCGGACTCCGGTGCCTGCCTGGGAAGGCGACGAGCGCGGCGTCGATGGCGTGCGCGTCGATGCCGGGGTCGAGGAGGGCGGCGAGGTGTCGATCTTCTACGATCCGATGATCGCGAAACTGGTGACTTGGGGCGAAACGCGCGATGCGGCCGCCGATTTGCAGGTCGCGGCGCTCGACCGCTTCGAGATCGAGGGGCTCGGCCACAATATCGATTTCGTCTCGGCGATCATGCAGCACCCGCGCTTCCGATCGGGCGAGCTGACGACGGGCTTTATCGCCGAGGAATATCCCGAGGGATTCCACGGCGCGCCGACCGATCCCAAGATCACGCGCGCGCTGGCGGCGATCGCGGGCTTCATGGCGTCGGCCGAGGCCGACCGCGCGCGCCGGACCGACGGGCAGCTCGGCGACCGGCTCGACCCGCCCGCCAAATGGCAAGTTGTGATCGACGGCACGGCGCACAAGGTCAAGGTCGGCCACAAGCATATCAAGGTCGACGGCGACAAGATCGACATCGCACTCGAATATACGCCGGGGGACCGGCTGGTCGTCGCCGAGATCGACGACAGCGAACTCGCGGTGAAGGCCCTGAAGACGCGCACCGGCTGGAAGATGACGACGCGCGGGCACATCCATGACGTCCGCGTGCTGCCTTGGCATGTCGCGCCGCTCGCCGGTCACATGATCGAGAAGATCCCCCCCGATCTGTCGAAATATCTGATCTGCCCGATGCCGGGCCTGCTCGTCGCGCTGCATGTCGGCGCCGGCGACAAGGTCGAGGCGGGCCAGCCGCTCGCGACGGTCGAGGCGATGAAGATGGAGAATATCCTGCGCGCGGAGAAGTCGGGGACGGTGAAGAGCGTCAATGCGGCGCAGGGCGACAGCCTCGCGGTCGACGCGGTGATCTTGGAAATGGAATAAGCAATATCCGTTCGTGCTGAGCTTGTCGAAGCACCGTTCTTCCTTCTAGGGTATCCGCGACAAGAACGGCCCTTCGACAAACTCAGGGCGAACGGGGTTTTGTGGATGCACCTCAGTCACGATACCGACGCCCCCGCCGCCGACCCCATTACCTTCGACGATTTCCTGAAGGTCGACATCCGCATCGGCACGATCGTCGAGGCCGAACCCTTTCCCGAGGCGCGCAAGCCCGCGTTCAAGCTGAAGATCGACTTCGGCCCCGCGATCGGCGTGAAGAAGAGCAGCGCGCAGATCGTCGCGCGCTATGCCATTGGCGAGCTGCCGGGACGCCAGGTCGCGGCGGTCGTCAACTTCCCGCCGCGCCAGATCGGCCCGTTCATGTCCGAGGTGCTCACCTTGGGCTTTGCCGACGAGGAGGGGGCAGTGATCCTCTTCGCCCCCGACCGCGCGGTGCCCAACGGATCGCGGCTTTTCTAGCTCTCGTCTTTGCGAGCGTAGCGAAGCAATCCAGAGTAGCGTAAACGGCTCTGGATTGCTTCGCTGCGCTTGCAATCACGGGCTATCGAAGGCGAGGCAGGGGGAGAAACGATCATGACCTTACCCGTTACTGCATTCGTCGCCGCCGTCTGCGCGTTGCTGTTGCTCGTCACGGCGATCGATACCGTGCGCCAGCGGTTGAGGCTCAAGGCCGCGTTCGGCGACCATGGCGATCCGAAGCTGATCAGCGCCAGCCGTGCGCACGGCAATCTCGCCGAATATGCCCCGATCACGATCATTCTGCTCGGCCTGCTCGAAACGGTGCGCGCCAATCATCTGGCGCTGATGGCCCTCGGCGCGATCTTCCTGATCGGCCGCGTCGCGCATGTGATCGGGCTCTACACGCCGTCGGAACCCGGCAAGGCGCCGCTGGGGCGGCAGGTCGGCGTCGTCGCGACCTTTGGTACGCTGGCGGCGCTCAGCCTGTGGACGCTGTGGATGCTCGCGACGCTCAATTTATAGGGCGGCTTCGGGGTGGGGAGCGGCCCTTCAAATCCTCCCCGCTTGCGGGGAGGTGGCAGCCGCGTAGCGGCTGACGGCGGGGGCTCGCGTCGTCCCGCAGCGCCGCTTCGGGACGCCAGCCCCCTCCACCGCCTTCGGCGGTCCCCCTCCCCGCAAGCGGGGAGGATCTTATGTCCGCAACCGGTCGACAACGGACACACAATAACCCGCGTTCAATCCTCGATCAGCGCGACCGCGCGGATCCAGCCTGCGCTGGCGCGCTCGATCTTCACCGGAAAGCAGCTCAGCGTCCAGCCGGTCGGGGGCAGGGCGGCGAGGTTGGCCAGTTTCTCGATCTGGTAATAGGGCTTGATCCGCCCCGCCTTGTGGCCTTCCCAGATGATCGAAGGGTCGCGCGTTTCGGCCCAGCGCCTGGCCGTGTGGCTGAACGGCGCGTCCCAGCTCCATGCGTCGGTGCCGACGACCTTAACGCCCCGCGTCGTCAGATACAGCGTCGCCTCGGCGCCCATGCCGCAGCCCTGATCGGTGAAATTATCGGTGCCATAAAGTGCGCCCGACTGGACGAGGACGATGTCGAGCGGCCGAAGCTCGTGCCCGATCCGCGCCAGCTCGGCTTCGACTTCGGCGCCGCTGACGACATGGCCCGCGGGCCTATCCGAAAAATCGAGCTTCACGCCGGGGCGGAAGAAGAGGTCGAGCGGCGCCTCGTCGATGCTCGGCGCGGCGCTGGCGCCCGCGTCGGTCGTCGAATGAAAATGCCATGGCGCATCCATATGCGTGCCGTTGTGCGTGCTCAGCGTCAGGCTCTCGACCGCCCAGCCTTCGCCATCGGGCAGATCGTCCCTGGTCAGTCCGGGGAAGAACATCGCGATCTGCTCCCACGTATTCTCGTGGGTCATATAGGTGATCTGCGGGCGCATCACCGGCGGGTCGGAGACGACATGGTTGGTGATCGGGATCGAGAGGTCGATGAATTGCGTCATGTCCCGATGCTGCGCCGACGCAGGCGCTTGTGCAAGGCCGAACAGCGGCTATGACGGGCGCATACAAAGACGCATTTGGGGGAAATGTCCGCGCATGAGCGAAGCCGCCGCCTACCAGCCGACCGCGAAGGATATCCGCATGGTCATCGCCGCCTCGTCGGCGGGGACGATCTTCGAATGGTATGATTTCTTCATCTACGGCACGCTGGCGGCGATTATCGGCAAGGCCTTTTTCCCCAGCGATAATGCGACGCTCGAAATCCTGCTCGTCTGGGCCGGGTTCGCGGTCGGTTTCGGTTTCCGTCCGCTCGGCGCGGTGCTGTTCGGCTTTCTCGGCGACCGGCTCGGACGCAAATATACCTTCCTCGTGACCGTCACGCTGATGGGTATCGCGACCGCGGGGGTGGGCATGATCCCGTCGGCGGCGACGATCGGAATCGCTGCGCCGATCATCGTGCTGCTGCTCCGTATTCTGCAGGGTCTCGCGCTCGGCGGCGAATATGGCGGCGCGGCGGTCTATGTCGCCGAACATTCGCCGCCCGAAAAGCGTGGCTTTTACACCAGCTTCATTCAGGCGAGCGTCGTTGGCGGCTTTGTGCTGAGCCTGATCGTCGTTCTCGGCTGCAAGGCGATGATGTCGGATGCCGTGTGGGAAAGCTGGGGCTGGCGCGTGCCGTTCCTGCTGTCGCTGATCCTGCTCGCGATTTCGCTCTGGATGCGGCTCAAACTGTCCGAAAGCCCGGTGTTCCAGGCGATGAAAGCCGAGGGCGAGATCGCGAAAAACCCATTGAAGGAAAGCTTCACCTATCCCGGTAATCCGAAGCGCATCTTCGTTGCGCTGTTCGGCATCGCTGCCGGTCTGACGGTGATCTGGTACACGGCGATGTTCTCCGGCCTGTCCTTCCTCAAGGGGCCGATGAAGGTCGAGGATACGGCCGCCGAAATCATTGTCGGGATCGCTGCGGCGCTCGGTATGGGATTCTTTGTCTGGGCGGGGCGGATCTCGGATCGTGTCGGCCGCAAGAAGCCGATCGTCTGGGGCTATGCCGCGACGCTGGTGCTGCTCTTCCCGCTCTTCTGGCTGATGGGCAGCGTGGGCAACCCGGCGCTGACCGCGGCGGCGGAAAAGGCGCCCGTCGTCGTGACCGGGTCGAAATGCAGCTTCGACCCCTTCGCGCAGAAGCAGGAAACGGCATGCGGCAAGACGCTCGGCGAACTCACCAAGCTCGGTGTTCCCTATCAGGTCTTGTCGAGCGAAACGGGCTTCGACAGCGTCAAGGTGACGATCGGCGACCGCGAGGTCGCGAGCGAAGATCCCGCGCTGCTCAAACCCGCGCTCGAGGCGATGGGCTATAGCTTCGACAAGCAGATTCCGGCGCCGTTCGGCATTGCCGTCATCCTCGTCGCCCTGCTGGGGCTCAGCGCGCTGTCGGGCTTCACCTATGGCCCCGTCGCGGCGCTGCTGTCCGAAATGTTTCCGCCGCATGTCCGCTATTCGTCGCTGTCGATCCCCTATCATCTCGGCACCGGCTATTTCGGCGGTTTCCTGCCGCTGATCGCGAGCTTTATCGTCGCCAAGACGGGCAATGCCTATGCCGGGCTGTGGTACACCTGGGTCGTGGTGCTCGTCGCGTTCCTCGTCTCCGCCTTCCTGCTGAAGGAGCCCGTGGAGGGGGAGTGGGACAAGCCGGCATCTGCCGCGGGCGATGCCGCCTGACCCATTGGCGCTGCCGGTAAAGCCGTCTAGGGGCTGGGGGATGATCGATATTGCATCGCCGCTCCGCCTTCGCCTCGATTCCGCCGCGCTCGTCTCCAACTGGCGCTGGTTGGCGGCGCAGGGGGGCAAGGCGTGCGGCGCGGCGATCAAGGCGAACGGATATGGCCTTGGCGCGCGCGAGGTGATGCGCCACCTCGCCGCCGCCGGATGCCGCGACTTCTTCGTCGCGAACTGGAGCGAGGCGGCGGCGCTGATGCCGCTTCCCGGCGACGTGGCGCTGTCGGTCCTTCACGGCGTCGGCGCGAGCGATATGGTCGCTGCCCGCACGCTCCCGGCGCGTCCGGTGCTGTGCAGCGTCGAACAGGTCCGGCGCTGGCGCGAGGGCGGCGAGGGGCGGCCATGCGACGTGATGGTCGATACCGGCATGAATCGGCTTGGCCTGCGCCTTGAGGAGGCCGCGAGTGGCGCGCTCGACGGCCTGGCAATCGAGACATTGCTCAGCCATCTCGCGTCGGCCGACGAGGACAGCGAGCAGAATGCGCGCCAGCTTGCCGCCTTTCGTGCGGTCTGCGCGCATGTTCCGGCGCGGCGTTACAGTCTGGCGAACAGTGCGGGCATCTGCCTTGGACCCGATTATGGCTTCGACCTGACGCGGCCCGGGCTGGCGCTTTACGGCGGAATTCCTCGCGCCTCCGCCGATGGGCATATCCGGCAGGTCGCCCGTCCCGAGGCGCGCATCATCCAGCGCCGCGTCGCGCGCGCTGGCGAGACCGTGGGCTATGGCGCAACCTGGACCGCGCAGCGCGACACCCCCGTGGTCATCGCCAATATGGGCTATGCCGACGGTTATCTGCGTTGCCATGCCGGGATCGGCGGGGCGACGCGGGAAGGGCAGGCGTTGCCCTTGATCGGGCGCGTCTCGATGGATCTGACCGCCTTCGACGCGAGCGGAGCCCCGGACGCCGCCGAAGGCGACTGGCTGACGATCGATTATGACCTGCCGTCGGTCGCGGCGCAAAGCGGGCTGTCGCAATATGAGCTGCTGACCGGGCTCGGCGCGCGGTTCGCGCGCGTCTGGGAGTGACGCCCGCTATCGGATCAGCGGCGAAGGCGTGCGAAGCCCCCAAGGGTCGAAGCGCGCGCGCCGGATCCAGCGTGTGCAGATCCACTTCGTCCCCTTGGTGACGGCCTGCCCGATGTGGCGGCTGGCCAGATCGACCTGGCCGTCGGGGCGCGTGTTCACAAAGGTGAGCATGTCGCCCGTGCGTCCCTTGATGTCGAGGCCTGCTGCCGGAAAGCTTGTTTCGCCGCCCTGATAATCCTCGTTCAGATAGACGATCGCCGTGCGGACGCGCTGGTTGGCTTCGCCGGGCAGGCAATCATGATGCTCGCGATATTGCTGTCCGGGTTCGTAGCGGAGGACGATCAACGGCTCGCCGGCCTCGACGTCGGTGCCGGTGGCGGCGGCGAGGCGCAGGTTGAGCGCATGGAGGACCAGATCCTGCTGGATCGGACCCAGAACGGCGTTGAACGAGGTGCGGACCGGATTGGGGCTTTGCCGTCCGGTCCGGGAATCGACAACGACCGAGGGTGCGAGAAGCGGCTTCGCAAGGTCGATAACGTGCGCGCATTCCGCGGGCGAGAATAGCCTGCTTCGCCGGGCCGCGATCGGCGATCGTGCCAGCCTTTCCTCCGCGGGCAGGGATCGCGGCCGACCGTCGCCGTCAATATCCATCGCGCGCAACAGCTCGATCTGCCGTGCCGCCCTTACGTCGTCGGGCGCGGCGGCTTCGAGCAACCCGAGGGCTTCCTTCCACCGCGGCTCGCCGCCGGCGCCAAGCGCGACGAAGACGGCATAAGTCGTCATCGCGGGCTTGTACCCCGCGCGGCCGGCGTGACCGAAAAACAGCCGCGCCCGGGCAAAATCGCGCTGCAAAGGCTGTCCATAGACATGCCAAAGGCCGAGTTCGTTGAGCGCTTCGCCATCGCCGCGCCGCGCGGCGCCGGACACCAGCTCGATGGCGTCCGCTGTGTCGCCCGCTTCGAGCAGTTGGCGCGCGCGGACGGAAAGGGAGGCTGGAGCGACCATGTCGCCTCCTACCGAAGGATCGGGCACAAAAAAAGAGGGCCGGACAAGCGTCCGACCCTCCCTTTTTCGACGTCAAGTCCGATCAGAACTTGGCCACGACGCCAGCGTAGAAATACTGGCCGCGGTTGTCGTAAATACCGCTGCCGCCGCCAACGCCGGTCAGACCGTACGGAGGCTTGCGGTTGAACAGGTTGTCGATACCGGCGTAGAAGTTGAAGCCTTCCGAGACATCAACCGCGGCGCGAATGTCGACATAGGCCACCGACGGATATTTCTGAACCGAGGCATAGTCGAGGTTCTGCGGCGGAAGGCCGTTGAGCCCGTTAAAGTCCTCGTAGGTGTTCAGATACATCTTGTCGATCCAACGGAACTGGTAGCCGAAGGTGACATTCTTGTACTTGGCGCTCAGGTTGACGTTGACCTGGTTCTTCGGGTCGCCGAGCTCGCCGAGAATGCGGTTCTTGAACGTCGGGTCCGCCGGGTTCAGGAACTCGTCACGCTGCAGAACGCGCGTGTAGAGACCGCCGAAGGTGAACGTCCAGTCGCCGTCGGTGTAGCGATAGTCGAGCTGCGCATCGATACCGCGCGCCTTCAGCTTCGCGTAGTTCTGGCTGATCTGGATCAGCGAGCCCTCGAGAATCTGGAACGGAATTTCACCACGGGGACCGCCACCCGCACCGGCGCGCTGGAAGAGCGAGCAGAACGGGTTGTTGTTGATGTCCGGCAGGTCGTAACAGGCGTTCGCGATCTGCTGCGCCGAAGGCGCGGTGATCACGTCGTCGACCGTGATGGTGTAATAGTCGGCCGACAGCGACAGACCGGGGATGAACCGCGGCTGCAGCAGCACACCAACGGTGTACGAGTCCGACTTCTCCGCCTTCAGGTCGGTGTTACCACCGCTCAGGATTTCGAGCGACGAGCTGTAACGATAGTCATAGCCAGCCGGACGGCCTGCGGCCGTACAATTGGCGAGACGGTTCGCCGAACCGGTAGCCAGGTTGACCGCCGAGCAAGGGTCGCCGAAGCCCGGAGCGAAGTTCTGACCCTGCGCCGAGTAGAGGTCGGCGAGGTTCGGAGCACGGACCGCGCGGGCATAGGTGCCGCGGAACCCGATGTCTTCGATCGGCTTCCACATGATTTCACCACCATAGGTGTAGGTGGTGCCGGCGCCGCCCTTATAGTCCGAGATACGGCCATTGGCACGCAGCGTCAGTTCATGGGCGAGCGTCTCGTCACGCAGCAGCGGAAGCTGGATTTCACCATAGACTTCCTTCACTTCGAACGCGGGCGAGTCAAAGCTCGGGATTGCGTTGTAGAAGGCGTACCCTTCCTGCGTGAGGTCGTCGAGGTCGTACTTCAGCGTTTCACGGCGATACTCCGCACCCAGCGAGAAGGCCACAGGACCGCCCGGCAGGTTGAAGAATTCGCTCGTGTCGCCGGCGACATAGCCGCCGATGTTGAGCTGCGTGATCTTGCCGGTCGCCAGCGAGTCGACGAGCACATAGTTGCGCGCCGCCTCGGAAACCGAACCTTCGCCGAACGGGTTGATCGGAACGCAGGCCGCGACGTCGGCGGCCAGGCGCGGATCGTCACCGGCGCTTAGCGGCGTGCCGTACACGTACGACAGCGGATCGTTGCCCGGGAGCTTCGAGCGGCAGACGATGTTGCCGTTCGCATCGCGGGTGGTGTCGATGCCCAGCAGGTAGCGCTGAATGTTGACGTTGCCCTTGATGAGGTTCTTTTCCTTGTGCTCGCCGTAGTTGACGAAGACTTCATAGTTCCAGTCGTCGTTGAACTCGCCGCGCGCACCGATCACGGCGCGATAGGTTTCACGCGTGATTTCTTCGTCGCGGGTGCCGAAATCGGTCCAGTTGCGACGCAGGCTGAAGCGGAAGGTGCCTGCGCTGATCTGCGCCCGCTGTGTGGCAAGCTTTTGCGCGGCAGTAACCGTCACGACGCCGTTGACAACCGTGTCGGTAAAGGCCGCGCCCGTGTTCGGGTTCACCGTCGACGCAAGGAATGTGTCGGTCAAGAGCTGGCGTGCTTGGGTAGACAGATACGGATTGTCGAGGCGAACGCGTTCGCGGCCGCCCGGATCACCCAGCGTCGCGCCCTGCGAGAAGAAGGGACCGCTCTGCGAACCCTGCGCTTCCGAACGGACATATTTCGCTTCGAGGAACGGAACGAATGCCGGCGAAACCTCGAAATGCGCGATCAGGTTGGCCGAATAGCGCTGAAGCTGCGGCGAAAGCGCGATGAGGCGACCTTCGCGGCCCGTGTAACCGTTGCCGCCGATGAACGGACCCGTCGGGCCGAGGCCGGCGCGGTCGCCGGTCTGGGCGACCAGGCTGCCGTCGGGCTGGAACAGAAAGGCGCAGGTAAAGGCCGTGCCGCCGCCCCTGCCGCAGGGAGCGGTGGTCGGGTTCGGATAGGCTGCAACCATGCCGCCAAGGCTGATCGTCGTTGAGCGGATATCGCGGAAGAAGTAGCGGTCAAAACCGCCGGCCGCGCCACTGGGCGAACCCGGAGGGTCGGCTTCGATGACAAGGAAGTTGTCGTTCGTGTCGAGATATGGACGGCCCGAGGCATAGAAGTCCGTGCTGTGCGCATATTCGAGGTTGATCGCGACGTTGCCGCGCCCTTCGGCGAAGTTCTGGCCTGCGGTGACCGAGAGGAACTGGTTGCCCGCGTCCTTATACTTCGAGATGCCGCCCTGGCCGCGGACCTGGACGCCTTCGAAGTCGTCCTTGAGAACAAAGTTGACGACACCTGCGATGGCGTCCGAACCGTAAACGGCCGATGCGCCGCCGGTCACGATGTCGATACGCTCGACGAGGTCCGACGGGATGGTGTTGGTGTCGACCGACACGCCGTTCGACAGCACGTCCGAGCCGACGTGGCGGCGGCCGTTGACGAGAACCAGCGTGCGCTGGGTGCCGAGACCGCGAAGGTCGAGCAGGTTAAGACCGCGCGTACCGAGGAAGCGGGTCGAGTTCTGCTGGCTGAAGGTGCTGCGGAGCTGCGGCAGGTCGTTGAGAAGGTCGCCGACCGAGATGCCGCCGGTTTCGAAAATCTCTTCACCGGTGACGACCGCAATCGGGTTCGCCGACTCGAGGTTCGGCTGGCGGATGCGCGAGCCGGTGACGACGATGGCGGTGCCGCCTTCGTCGGCGCCCTCTTCCGCAGCAGCGGCATCGGTCTGCGCGAACGCAGGCATCGCGCTGAACAATGCAAGAGTCAGGGCGGAGCCCCTGACCAGCAAGCTAGTCTTTTTCATGATATGTTTCCCCGTTTACCGTTCTGAGAGACTGAAAAGAGAACGGCCTGCCGTCTAGAAAGACGGAAAATTGCGGCGACACAAGTCCCGCGGGATGAATTTTCACAGATATGCAACGTGAGCGCCTGCGTTGTGTCATTTTGGCAACACCGGGTGAGGCGTCCGCAGGAAAAGGACATTTCGCAGTTGCGATATGATTTGATCGCCGGCGGGCAAATTGCGTCAAATAAGTTCCTGAAATTGGTAACGATTGTAACGAAATTGCGGGAGGCGGCTCAATCGACCCGCCCGAAGCGGCGAGCGCCTTCGCTCAAAAATGCTTGCGGGCTGTGGGTTCTCCGTCCCGAGGGGCGTTTACGCCGACCGCATCGTCGCCCGCCGATTCGGTCGCGGGCACGCATGTTGCGGCGCATCATGATTTGATGCTATTGCCATCGCCGCAGCGAAAAGCGGGAGTCCAGCCGGGGGAGCCCGGCCTTGGGGTACAGGAGCCTGGGTCAGCATGACAAAATCGAAGACGACCGGAGATGACGGCGTCGTTACCATCAAGAAATATGCGAACCGGCGCCTCTATGACACCGAACGCAGTTGCTACATCACGCTGGACGATCTGGGCGCGATGGTCCGCGACGGACGCGACTTCCGCGTCGTCGATGCCAAGAGCGGCGAGGATATCACGCACAATGTCCTGACGCAGATCATCATGGATACCGAGACCAAGGGCGAGACGCTGCTGCCCGTCAATTTCCTCCGCCATCTGATCGGCCTCTATGGCGACAAGATGCAGTCGGTGGTGCCGCAGTATCTCGAGGCCTCGATGGCGTCGTTCCGCAAAAACCAGCAGGATGTCCGCGCCGCCTTCGAAGGCGCGCTGGGGGCGAATCCATTGGCCGAGCTGACCCGCCGGAACCTCGAAATGTTCCAGCAGGCGGCGGGCGCCTTCATGCCGGGCGCTGTGGGCAGCAAATCGAAAGATGCCGAGATTGCGGCGCTCAAGGCCGAAATCGCCGACCTCAAGGCCGAGCTCGCGAAGAAGTAACGACGGGGCCGCTCTCTCGCCCCTCAGATTAGAAAACAGGACAGATGATCAAGCATGCGCTCAGCGTAACCCGTCAGGCCGACTTCGCGGCCTGGTATCAGGACGTCATTGCCGAAGCCGACCTTGCCGAGGAATCGGGCGTGCGCGGCTGCATGGTGATCAAGCCGTGGGGATATGGCATCTGGGAACGGATCCAGAAGGTCATGGACGCCGCGATCAAGGATGCCGGGGTCCAGAACGCCTATTTCCCGCTCTTCATCCCCCTGAGCTTCTTCGAGAAGGAAGCCGACCATGTCGATGGTTTCGCAAAGGAAATGGCGGTCGTCACGCACCACCGGCTGATCGCCGACGGCAAGGGTAAGCTCGTTCCCGATCCCGAGGCGAAGCTCGAGGAACCGCTGATCGTCCGCCCCACGTCCGAAACCGTGATCGGCAATGCGATGAGCCGCTGGGTCCAGAGCTGGCGCGACCTGCCGCTCAAGGTCAACCAGTGGGCCAACGTCGTCCGCTGGGAAATGCGCACGCGCATGTTCCTGCGCACCAGCGAATTCCTGTGGCAGGAAGGCCATACCGCGCACGCCGACCGCGACGATGCGATGGCCGAGACGCTGCGCGCGCTCGAAATGTACCGCGCCTTTGCCGAAGACGTCCTCGCGATGCCGGTGATCGCGGGCGAGAAGCCCGAGAACGAGCGCTTTCCCGGCGCGGTCGCGACCTATTCAATCGAGGCGATGATGCAGGACGGGAAGGCGTTGCAGGCCGGCACCTCGCACTATCTCGGCACCGGCTTCGCCGAGGCCGCGGGCATCCGCTATCAGGACAAGGACGGCGGCCACAGCCTTTGTCACACGACGAGCTGGGGCACCTCCACGCGCATGATCGGCGGCGTCATCATGACGCATGGCGACGACGATGGCCTGCGCTGTCCGCCGCGTATCGCGCCGCACCAGATCGTCATCGTGCCGATGCTGCGGGACAATGACGAGGACGCCGCGATCCTCGACTATTGCCGCGATCTGGAAACGAAGCTGAAGGCGCTCGACGCCTTTCGCGAGCCGGTGCGCGTGCTGCTCGACGCGAGCGCGAACAAGGCACAGACCAAGCGCTGGGGCTGGGTCAAAAAGGGCGCGCCGATCATCGTCGAAATCGGTCCGCGCGACGTCGCGGGGGGCAATGTCGCGGTGATCCGCCGCGATCGGCTGTATCAGGAGAGCGGCAAGCTCGACACGGCGTTCGTCGCGAAAGGCGATTTCGTCGCGGCCGCGGTGGCGACGCTGGAGGAAATCCAGGTGAATCTCTACGCCGAAGCCAAGGCTCGACTGGACGATAATATCGCCCGCGATGTCACCGATCTGAAGGCCCATTTTGCCGGCGACGAAAAATTCGTCGGCTGGGTCGAGGTGCAATGGTCGCGTCCGACAGGCGCCGCTCTGGACAAGATCGTCGAGCAGTTGAAGGCACTCAAGCTGACGATGCGCAACACGCCGCTCGACGCCGCGCCGGCCGACGGCGCCTGCTTCTTCACCGGCGAGCCCGCGGTCGAACGCGTGCTCATCGGGCGGACCTATTGATATCGGGGACGCGAAGATAAGGGTTCGCACAAAGACACAAAGACACGAAGAGGATAGAGCATGGATATCGAGCAGCTCTGTTCCATCGTGGTCGATGTGGGGTTCCAGCTTCACAAAGATATTGGTCCGGGGCTGCTGGAGTCGGCGTATGAAACCATGCTCGCTGCCAAGCTCGGGGCTTTGGGCTTGAAGATTGATCGGCAATTGCCGATCGATTTAACCTACGATGGCGTAGCGATACCGAATGCGTTTCGCCTTGATCTTCTTGTCGACGATCGCCTCGTGATCGAAATCAAATCGACCGAAGCGACATTGCCTGTTCACGCGAAACAGGTTGTGACCTATTTGCGGTTGATGGGTTTAACCCACGGATTTGTAATGAACTTCGGAACTCCCACCTTCAAAGACGGCATCCGGCGGCTCTTGAACGAGCCAAGCCTCTTCGTGTCTTCGTGTCTTCGTGCGAACAAATTTGGCGGCGCTCGATGAAAAAGCCCAAGCCGCTACCCGGCCTTCCTTCGCGCGAGCATATCCTGCGCTTCATACAGGACAGCCCCGTTGCGGTCGGCAAGCGCGAGATCGCGAAGCATTTCGGCCTGCATGGCGCCGACAAGATCGCGCTGAAGGCGCTGCTCAAGGACATGACCGACGAGGGGCTGGTCGACATGGCGCCGGGGCGGGCGTTTCACAAGCATGGCGGGCTGCCGAAGGTCACCGTGCTGCGCGTCGCCGCGGTCGAGGGCGACACGATATGGGCCGTACCCGATCGCTGGGAAGGTAGCGGCGCCGCGCCGCGCCTTCGCGTGATGGAGAAGGGCCGCAAGGGCGCGCTCGGTATCGGCGACCGCATCCTGTCGCGGACCGAGGAGCGCGGCAGCGGCCATGTCGCGCATCCGATGAAAAAGCTGCAGGCGGGCGGCGAGACGATTATCGGCGTGCTCGTCGCCGACACCGGCCCCGGCGGCAAGCCGATGACCTGGCTGCGCCCCGCCGACAAGCGCGCGCGCTTCGACTTTGCGGTGTCCGACATGGGCGAGGCGCAGATCGGCGATCTCGTGCGGGCCGAACTGTCGGGTCGCGGGCCGGCGACCAAGGCGCGCGTGATCGCCGTGATCGGCGATCCTTTCGCGCCGCGCTCGCTCAGCATGATCGCGATCGCGCGGCACGAAATTCCCCATGTCTTCAACGACGAGACGCTGGAGGAAGCCGAGCGTGCGGCGAAGCTGCCGCTGACGCCCGACGGCCGCGAGGATCTGCGCGACCTGCCGATCGTTGCGATCGACCCGATCGATGCGCGCGACCATGACGATGCCGTCTGGGCGATCCCCGACGAGGATGAGGCGAACAAGGGCGGGTGGAAGGCGATCGTCGCGATTGCCGACGTCAGCTATTATGTCCGCGCGGACGGCGCGCTCGACCGCGAGGCGCGGCGGCGCGGCAACAGCGTTTATTTTCCCGACCAGGTCGTGCCGATGCTTCCCGAAACGCTGTCCGCGGGCGTCTGCTCGCTGAAGGCGCGCGAGGATCGCGCCGCGATGGCGTGTCATCTGACCGTCGACAAGCATGGCAAAGTGACGTCATGGCGCTTCGCGCGCGCGCTGGTGCGGCTGCGCGCGAACATCGCCTATGAGCGTGCGCAGGCGGCCCATGACGCCGATGTGCCCGACGAAGGCTGGGACGCCGATGTGCTTCCGACGCTCAAAAATCTCTGGGGTTGCTGGGCCTTGCTCGCCAAGGCGCGCGCCGCGCGCGCGCCGCTCGATCTCGACCTGCCCGAACGGCAGGTGCGGCTCGACGAGTTGGGCAATATCGCCGAGATCAAGGTACGCGAGCGGCTCGATTCGATGCGGCTGATCGAGGATTATATGATCGCGGCGAACGTCGCCGCGGCGAAGGCGCTCGAGGCGAAGAAATCGCCGGTGATGTACCGCATCCACGAACCGCCGAGCCGCGAGAAGCTCGTCAGCCTGAAGGACTATCTCGAAACCTTCGAGCAGAGCTTCGCGCTGGGGCAGGTGATCACGCCCGCGGTGTTCAACCGGCTGATCGACGGCTTCTCGGGCGACGACCGCCTGCCGCAGCTGATGGAGGCGATTCTGCGCAGCCAGACGCAGGCCTATTACGGTCCCGCCAATTCGGGCCACTTCGGCCTCGCGCTGGGTAGCTACGCGCATTTCACCTCGCCGATCCGCCGCTATGCCGACCTGATCGTCCACCGCGCGCTGGTCGACAGCTATCGCCTTGAGGTGCCGGGCAAACCGAAAGGATTGCCCGAGCGCACCGGGCTCGGCGAGGCCGACCGCAAGGGCTTGTCGCGCATCGGCGAGGCGATCAGCGCGCTCGAACGCCGCGCGATGGAGGCTGAGCGCGAAACGATCGATCGTTATGTTGCGGCCTATCTTGCGACCAAGACCGGCGAGATCGTGTCGGCGCGGATCACCGGGGTGCAGCCCTTCGGCTTCTTTGCGACCGTCGACGGCCTCGGCGGCGACGGGCTGGTGCCGGTGTCGACGCTGGGCAGCGAACGCTTCTTCTACGACGAGGCGGCGCGGACGCTCGACAGCGAACATGGCCGGGTGAGCTATTCGGTGGGCCAGCGGATCGACCTGCGGCTGATGGAGGCGAATCCGATCAGCGGCGCGCTGCGCTTCGAGCTTCCCGACGCGCCCGAAGGCGGCTTCCGCAATCGCCCGCCGCGTCGTGACGGGCTGAAAGGGAAAGACAAATCCGGCAAGCATATGATCGGAAAACGAGGCCGACCGGGGAATATCCGGCATCAAGGGCGGAAGCGGTAGCTCACTTCGTCCTTGCGAGGAGCCGCAGGCGACGCGGCAATCCGGAGTTTGCGTCAACCGCCCTGGATTGCTTCGCTTCGCTCGCAATGACGAGGCTCATTGGCGCACAGCCAAATTAGCCAACAACGCCGCACTCTCGGCATCCGCCGGAAAGAAGGCCTCGATTGCCAGTTCCGACAGCGTGATGTCGACTGGCGTACCGAAGATCGTCACCGTCGACACGAAGCTGATCCGCCCGGCGACCGTATCAAGCACCAACGGGACGGCAATGCTGCTGATCGCGTCAGCATCATTGTCGTTTGCTTCGACCGCATAGTCCGCCAGCTCTTCGCGCAGCTCGGCAAGCTGAGGGTCGGCGCTCGCCTCGATCTGGAGGTCGAGCCGGTGCAGGATATGCGCGCGCCACATCGCATAGTTGACGATCTGCGGCGCCAGTCCCTCGGGATGCAGCGCAATCCGCAGCACATTGACCGGCGGCGTCAGCAGCGCAGGCGATACCTGCTCGATCACGATCGCGATGGCGTCGTTCGCCGTGACCATGTTCCAGTGCCGGTCGACCGCAAGCGCGGGATAAGGCTCGTGCCCTTTCAGCACATGCTCGACGATCGCCCGCATTCCGGCCATTTCGGGGCTGTCGAGCGGGCGTTCCTGGAAATCGGGCGCATAGCCCGCCGCGAGCAGCAGCGCATTGCGCGCGCGGTGCGGCACCTCGAGGCAGTCGGCGATCCGCTGTAGCATCGCGGCGCTCGGTTTCGACCGCCCCGTCTCGATGAAGCTCAGGTGCCGCGTCGATATCTCGGTGTCGAGCGCGAGGTCCATCTGGCTCATCCGGCGGCGGGTGCGCCATTCGCGAAGCTGTTCGCCGAGGGGTGCGACATGCATGGCCTTCTCCTTTGTCGTCCGGGCTAGCCGAGGCCTTTTCCGATTTCCATTACCTCCCGCGTAATCGACGCCATTCAATTCGGGGTTCATTCGGTTGGGGTCGAAAGGAGAACCCCATGCCCCATTTCAATCTCAAGACCATTCTCATCATCGATGCGATCACGTGCGCGGCGCTGTTCCTGCTGTGCGTGTTCGCCACCGCGACGGTCACCGCGCTGCTCGGCCTCCCCTCGGGCGTCGTGACCGTCGCGGGCTGGATCGGGCTGCCTTCGGCGGCGCTGATGCTGTTCGTCGCGAACCAGAAGGCGCCGAGCAAGGCGCTCGCGAACCTTATCGCGATCGGCAATCTCGGCTGGGTCGCGGCGAGCTTCGCGGTAATAGCAGTCTTTGCGGGGCAGATGAGTTGGCCCGGCATCGTCATCGTTGCGGTGCAGGCGCTCGTCGTTCTCGATCTCGCCCTTCTCGAAGCGAAGGGCGCCGCCGCGCTGCCGCGCGCGGTCGCAACCTAACTCAGCGCATCGAGCCGGGCGATATCGATTCCGCCCGGCACGATCATCACCGGGCAGGGGAGGGTTCCCGCATCCTGTCCGGTGAAGTGCGTCACCAGCGGCCCCGGCGCGCCGCTCGCTGCGGTCGCCAGCACCAGCGCCGCGACCTCGTCATTCTCGCCGATCGCATCGCGAACGACCTCGACCGGCTTGCCCGACCGGATCATCGTCTGCGCGACGATATTGCCCTCCTGCATCACGGCATCGGATGCCGCCGCGACGAGTTGCTCGGCATGTTCGCGCGCTTCGGCCTCGATCGTCGCCTGGACGCCGCCGAACGCCACGAAATCCTGCGGCGGGATGATCGCCAGCACCGCGACCCCGCCGCCCGTCCGCGCCGCGCGCCGCGCCGCGAAACGCAGCGCCAGGCTGGCCTCGGGACTGTCGTCGATCACCACCAGATACGTCCGCATCGCCCGACCCCTCGCTATGCTTTTTGTGAGGCGAGAGTGCGTCACATTCGTATGAAAGGCAAGTTGCCCCGCTGGACCTTGACCCGAGCAAGTCTTATGGCGAGGAACAATCCGTAGCGGCAGGCACCGCCTGCAAGACTCACGCCCGTAAGATCGAGGACAAAAGCGACGATGCCGATCGAACTCAAAATGCCCGCCCTTTCGCCGACGATGGAGGAAGGGACGCTCGCCAAATGGCTGGTGAAAGAGGGGGATGCGGTCAAATCGGGCGACCTGCTCGCCGAGATCGAGACCGACAAGGCGACGATGGAGTTCGAGGCGATCGACGATGGCACGATCACGCAGATTCTGGTCGCCGAAGGCAGCGACAATGTGAAGGTCGGCACCGTCATCGCGGTGATCGCGGGCGAGGGCGAGGATGCGTCGAGCGCCAAGGCGACTCCCGCCCCTGCACCCGCACCCGCACCAACCCCTCAACCCGTTCGCGCTGAGCCTGTCGAAGCGCCGTCCTCCTCTTCGCCGTCGGACGCGACGAAGGACGGTCCTTCGGCAAGCGCAGGACATACGGGGAAGGGCGATCGGGTGAAAGCCAGCCCGCTCGCCAAGCGCCTTGCCGCCGAACGCGGCATCGACCTCTCGACGATCAAGGGGACCGGTCCCGGCGGCCGCATCGTCAAGGATGACCTCGAAGGCGCGCCCGCCGGCGCCACCGTTCCTGCAGCCGCTGCAACCGCGGCCCCGGCTACAGCGCCCACCGCTGCACCCGCAGCCGCACCGGCCCCTGCGGCCGCCGGCCCGATCCCCGATTTCGGCATCCCGCACGAGGACGAGAAACTCAGCGGCATGCGCAAGACGATCGCGCGCCGCCTGACCCAGTCGATGCAGGAATCGCCGCACATCTACCTCACCGTCGACATCCGCCTCGACGCGCTGCTCAAGCTGCGCGGCGAGCTCAACGCCAGCCTCGAAAGCCGCGGGGTCAAGCTCAGCGTCAACGACATGCTGATCAAGGCGCTCGCGGTCGCGCTCGAACGTGTGCCACAATGCAATGTCAGCTTCGGCGGCGACGTGATGCGCTTCTACAAGCGCGCCGACATTTCGGTCGCGGTCAGCATCCCCGGCGGCCTGATCACGCCGATCATCACCGACGCGGGCGGCAAGTCGATGTCGAAGATCTCGACCGAAATGTCCGAGCTTGCCGCGAAGGCGAAGGAAGGCAAACTCCAGCCGAACGAGTATCAGGGCGGCACCGCCTCGATCTCGAACATGGGGATGATGGGGATCAAGCAGTTCACCGCGGTGATCAACCCTCCGCAGGGCATGATCATGGCGATCGGCGCCGGCGAGAAGCGGCCTTATGTGGTCGACGACGCGCTCGCGATCGCGACCGTCATGTCGGCGACCGGCAGCTTCGACCACCGCGCGATCGATGGCGCCGACGGCGCGCTGCTCATGAAGACATTCAAGGAACTGGTGGAAAGCCCGCTGGGGCTGGTGGCGTAAAATGCCAGAGGGGGGCCAAAGCCCCTCTCCCCTTGCGGGAGAGGGGTTGGGGAGTGGGGTTCGCGCCGCGGCAGCGGCGCACAAGACTCTCGCCGAAGTCCTCGCCCGCAAAGCGCTGCTGCTGGAACGCGCCCGCCAGATGCGCTCGAACCCGACCGATGCCGAACGCCGTCTATGGTCGATCCTCCGTGCCGGACGTTTCCAAGGCCTCCGATGGCGACGTCAGGAGATTATCGACGACCTCTACATCGCCGACTTCATCTGTTTCGAACACCGTCTGATCGTCGAAGCCGATGGCGGCCAGCACGCCGAAAACCCGCATGACGCTCAGCGCGATGCCTATTTGATCGCGCAGGGTTTTCGTATCCTCCGCTTCTGGAACAACGACATACTGACCAACATAGAAGGCGTCGCCGCGAGCATATTGGACGCCATCGATTCTTCTGGCGCGCAGACGCGCGCCGTCCCCACACCCCAACCCCTCTCCCGCAAGGGGAGAGGGGCTTTTGAAGGAGCCCATAATGGCTGACACCAATTACGATCTCATCGTCCTCGGCTCGGGCCCCGGCGGCTATGTCGCGGCGATCCGTGCGGCGCAGCTCGGACTCAAAACCGCGATCGTCGAGCGCGAGAATCTGGGCGGCATCTGCCTCAACTGGGGCTGCATCCCGACCAAGGCGCTGCTGCGTTCGGCCGAAATCTATCATTATATGCAGCACGCGGGCGATTACGGCCTGATCGCGCAGCAGATCAGCGCCGACATTGATGCGGTGGTGAAGCGCTCGCGCGGCGTGGCCAAGCAGCTCAGCCAGGGCGTCGCCTTCCTGATGAAGAAGCACAAGATCACCGTCCATATGGGCACCGGCAAGCTGACCGCGCCGGGCAAGCTCGAAGTGAAGGGCGAGAAGGGCACCGAAACTCTGACCGCCAAGAATATCATCGTCGCGACCGGTGCACGCGCGCGCGACCTGCCCTTCGCGCCCGCCGATGGCAAGCGCATCTGGACCTATCGCCACGCGCTCGTCCCGCCCGAGATGCCAAAGAAATTGCTTGTCATCGGATCGGGCGCGATCGGGATCGAATTCGCGAGCTTCTATAGCGACATGGGCGCCGAAGTGACCGTGGTCGAGATGCTCGACCGCCTCGTCCCCGTCGAGGATGCCGACGTGTCGGCCTTCCTCGAAAAGCGGCTTAAGAAACAGGGCATGACGATCCACACCGGCGCCGGGGTCGAGGAACTGAAGGCGACCGCGACCGGCGTCACCGCGAAAATCAAGACCAAGGACGGCAAGACCGAAAGCGCCGAATTCAGCCACGCCATCGTCGCGATCGGTATCGTTCCGAACACCGAGAATATCGGCCTCGAAGCGCTCGGCGTGAAGACGACGAAGGGCCATATCGACACCGACGCGATGTGCCGCACCAACGTGCCCGGCATTTGGGCGATCGGCGACGTCACAGCGCCGCCGTGGCTCGCGCACAAGGCGATGCACGAGTCGGTGATCGCGGTGGAGGCGATCGCGGGCAATCACCCGCACGCGATGGACCCGCGCAACATCCCCGGCTGCACCTACTGCCGTCCGCAGATCGCCAGCGTCGGGCTGACAGAGGCGAAGGCCAAGGAACTCGGCTATGAGGTCAAGGCGGGCACCTTCCCTTTCATCGGCAACGGCAAGGCAATTGCCTTGGGCGAGGCCGAAGGTTTCACCAAGACCATATTCGACGCCAAGACCGGCGAACTGCTCGGCGCGCACATGATCGGCGCCGAAGTCACCGAGCTGATCCAGGGCTATACGATCGGCAAGACCGCCGAACTGGTCGAGGATGATTTCATCGGCACCGTCTTCCCGCACCCGACACTCAGTGAGACGATGCACGAAGGCGTGCTGGCGGCGTTCGGGCGGCCGCTGCATATCTGATATTTCCATCCTCCCCGTCGCGCAGCGATGGGGAGGGGGCCACCCGCAGGGTGGTGGAGGGGCTCCTCCGTCGGCCCCCGCGGGGCCGCCACCTTCCCATGGCTTCACCACAGGGAGGACTATTTGGACCGTCATTCGCGATTGCCGATCATCGCCGCGGGGCTGCTCCTCGCGGTCGTCCTGCTCGGCTTTGCGGTCGAGGCCGGCTGGACGGCGGCCGCCGACTGGCAAGTCTCGCGCGCGCTTTCGCTTCGCGTCGATGAAAGCAGCGCGGCGTTCATCGCCCTCATGCAGGGTATCAGCTGGATCGGCGGCGGCACCCCGCGCTGGATCATCGTCATTCTGCTCTGCGGGCTCGTCTGGCACTGGTGCGGCCCGCGCTGCGCCGTTGCGCTTGGCGGCGCTTCGCTGCTCTCGAACCTTGCCTCCAGCCTGCTCAAGCTCGGGTTCGGCCGCACCCGCCCCGATCTGATCGAGCATCTCGACCATCAGACGAGCTTTTCCTATCCCAGTGGCCATGCAACGAGCGCAGCCGCGGTTTATCTGCTCCTCGCATGGCTCGCACCGCCGCGCTGGCGAGCGCTCGCTTGGACGCTGGCGTTCGGGATGATCATCCTCAACGGCTTTTCACGCATCATGCTCGGCGTGCATTGGGCGAGCGATATCGTCGGCGGCACGATGCTCGGCGCGGCCTTCGCGTTGTTCGGCACATGGGCGGTCGCGCGGCGCGGCCTAAGACAATCGTAAGCATTCTGACCTAAACCGGCACGCATCGGCAGGGGAGGGACTGCGATGCGGGTAATCGGCGGTGTGTTCAGTTGGGTCTTCGCGCTCATCCCGATCGTCTATATCGGCGCGATGCTCTGGTATTTCGCGGGCGTGGGCGGCAACAGCGCCGAGGGGATAGTCGGCATCGGCCTTGGTCCCACCGTGATCGGCCTCGCGATCGTCGGGCTGTTGCTGGCGTTGCCGCTCGTCATCAAGTTGTTACGCGTCGTCAGCGGGACCAATCGCGTGCCGGACGCCGGCGCCGCGGCGGGCGATAAGCTGGCCGATACGCAGGGTTTCGACCCCGATGCCGCCTTCGCCAACTATATGCGGGGCCGCGACGCGGCTCCCCCGCCGCCGATCGCGTCCGACGCCCTCGGCGACGACCTGCGCCCCTTCACCCCGCGCCCCGGCGGCTTCGGGCGCAAGGGCGTCTGATCGCCTTCGAAAGCGGGCCATCACTTTCCGCTGTCCTACAGCCGCCGGTTTTGCCATCTAGGTAGCGGGCACCAACAACAGGCGGGTCGGACATGCAATCGCGGGTGAAGTTTGTCAGTTTTCTGCGGGGAATCGCTTGTGGTTCCGCCGCCCTCCTTTCGGTGTCGGCAGTGGCGCAGGACGGGACGGGCCAGACGGTGATCACCGCCGCGCGCTACGTCGATGTGCTGGCCGGCAAGACGGTCGAGCATCCCGCGATCTTTGTCGGCGCCGATGGCCGTATCACCGGGATCGCCGACGCGCGCGTCGTCCGCTGGGGTTCGAACGTCAAGCATATCGATCTTGGCGACAAGACCTTGCTGCCGGGGCTGATCGATATGCACGTCCACCTCGACGGCCCCGCCGATATCGGCGGCTATCGCGGCCTCGAATTCACCGACAGCTTCTGGGGCATGACTGCGGTCAAGAACGCGCACGACATGCTCGAGGCGGGTTTCACCACCGTGCGCAACGTCGGCTCGGACAACCGCAACGATATCGGGCTCAAGGAAGCGATCGACGCGGGCTACGCGGTCGGGCCGCGGATCGTGCCTGCGGGCTATGCGCTCGGCGCGACCGGCGGGCACTGCGACAGCACCTTCCTGCCGCCCAGCCTCGAAAAGAAGGACGGCAAGGAAGAGGGGATCGGCGATACGCCCGACGAGCTGCGCTATCAGGTCCGCCGCCAGCGCAAATATGGCGCCGAGGTGATCAAGGTGTGCGCGACCGGCGGCGTCTTTTCGCGCAACACCGAACCGGGGCAGCAGCAGTTGACCGACGCCGAATTGAAGGCGATTGCCGACGAGGCGCATCAATGGGGTCTTCGCGTCGCCGCGCACGCGCATGGAGCGAGCGGAATCCGCGCCGCGATCGGCGCCGGGATCGACACGATCGAGCATGCAAGCCTTGTCGATGACGAAGGCATCCGCATGGCGCTCGCGCGCAAGCGTCCCGTCTGGTTCTCGATGGATATCTACAACACCGAATATACGCAGGCTGAGGGCGCGAAGAACGGCGTGCTCGAGGATAATTTGCGCAAAGACCGCGAGATTGCGCAGATCCAGCGCGACAATTTCCGCAAGGCGCACAAGGCTGGCGTGCGGATGGTGTTCGGATCGGACGCCGGCGTGATGCCGCATGGCGAGGTCGGCAAGCAGTTCCGGGTCATGGTCGAATATGGAATGACCCCGATCGAGGCTATCCAGGCCGCGACGCGCAACGCCGCGCAGGCGCTCGACCGGGAAAAAGACGTCGGTGCGATTGCGGTGGGCCGTTATGCCGACATCATCGCGGTCGACGGCGATCCGCTGAGCGATGTTCGCCAGCTCGAAAGCGTCGATGCGGTGGTGAAGGGCGGGGTGCTGGTGAAGGGCGAGTGAAGCGTTGGGGTCAGGACCCTAGATCACCAGCTGGTCGATCATCGCCTCGCGCTTTTCCGGCGTCAGGTTCAGGACCGTTTCGGCATAGGTCGGGATGTCGCCATGATCGCGGCGCACGGTCGCGAGCGCGGCGTCGAGATAGGCGGGATTGACAGACATCAGCGCGCGGATCGCATCGTCCTTGATCTCGGCGCCATAGCGCATCCGGATATGCGCCGCGCCCTGTTCGATCCGTTCCTCGATCTTGCCGGCGGTGTTGGTGAGCAGATAATCCTGCATCAAATCGTCCTCGTGAACCCCGAGCAGCCGGTGGACGATCGCCACCGCGAAACCGGTGCGGTCCTTGCCCGCGACGCAGTGGACAAGGCTGGGCGCGTCGGTGTCCGCCAGCGCCGCGAGATAGAGCCGCAGCGTCGCGACCAGCGCGGGCCGGTACGGCATCCCGGCGTAGGTGTCGATCATCCGCTCGCGCGCCGTCTCGGCATCGATCGCGCCGCCCGCCGCCTGCAAATGCGGCGCGAGGCCGGCGGTGATGCCGCCGGCGAACAGCACGCGTCCTGCGAAATTCGGCGACCGCCGACACGGGTGCAATTGGCGCTCGTCGTCGCCGCGCAGGTCGATCACCGTTTCGAGGCCGAGCGCATCGACCGCAGCAAGGTCGTCGTCGCTCGCTGCTTCATGGTGCGCCGACCGCCAGAGGAAATTGTCGCGCAGGCGGCCGTTCCCTTCGACGGCATAGCCGCCATAGTCGCGGAAATTGTGAATCCCCGACAGGGGCAGGACACGCTCGGCCAACATTGTCATTCTCCTGTGAACACCGGCTCCCTCTTTTCGACGAAAGCGTTGATCGCCTCCCGATTGTCGGCGGTTTCATGGACGATCGCCTGATAGGCGGCGCTGAGTTCGAGGATATCGCTCATCCGGCTGTGCTGCGCCTCGCGGAGCAGGCGTTTCGTCAGGCGGAGCGCGCGGGGCGGGTTGCAGACGATGCGTTCGGCGATCGCGATCGCGCGGTCGAGCAATTGATCGTCGGGCACGACCTCGGTGACGAGACCATAGTCCTTCGCGGTGGCGGCGTCGAAACGATCGCCGGTCAGGAACAGTTCGGCGGCGCGCGGATAGCCGAGTATCTTCTGGAGCAGCCAGGCGCCGCCGTCTCCGGGAACGATCCCGACCTTGATGAAGCTGCACGCGAACTTCGCGCTCTCGGACGCAATGCGGATGTCGCAGGTGCAGGCAAGGTCGCAGCCGAGCCCTATTGCGTGGCCGTTGACCGCGGCGATCATCGGCACCTCGCAGTCCATCAGCGCGCGGATCACCGCCTGGACGCCCTTGCGGTAATTGGCGCGGGTGGAATCGGGCTGGTCGAGGACGCCGATGCCGGTGCGGTCCTGCATCCCCTTGAGGTTGCCGCCGGCGCTGAAGGCCTTGCCGCTGCCGGTGAGGATGATCGCGCTGACACCGCGGTCGTCGCCAAGCGCGCGGAGCGTGTCGATGATGTCCCGGCAATCCTCGTGCGTGCCGATCGCATTCATGCTTTCGGGCTTGATCATCGTCAGGATTGCGATCTTGCCCCGCCGCTCGACACTCAGAAACTCGCCCATCAAAAACTCTCCTCGTTCGCGAAGCAAGCTATGCCTCAGGGGTCGGTGTTGCAAGCCAAGGATGGCGACCGGACGCGCGCCGGCGTCCGGCCGCCCAAAGCGTCAGGCGACAGCGCCGCCATCGCGCAGCGCGGCGATGGCTGCCGCGTCATAGCCGAGCCCTGCGAGCAGGGCTTCGGCATCGGCGCCGCATTTGGGCGCCGCGCGCGGCGTATCGTTGACCGTCGCCGAATAGCGCGGGGCGGGAGCGGGCTGGACGACGCCGCCGACGGTCAGGAAGGTTTCACGCTCGACATTGTGCGGATGCTGCGGCGCCTCGGCGAGCGAGAGCACCGGCGCGAAGCAGACGTCGGTCATTTCCATGATCGCGCACCATTCGTCGCGCGTTTTGGTCGCGAACAACGCGGCGAGCTTGTCCTTGAGCGGTCCCCACTGCGACGGGTCCATCTGCGCATCGAACGCCGGATCCTTGTCGAGCCCGGTCTTCTCGCGCAGCAGCGCATAGAATTGCGGCTCGATCGATCCGATCGAGATGAATTTGCCGTCGGAGCAGGTGTAGGTGTCGTAGAAATGTGCGCCGGTATCGAGCAGATTGACGCCGGGTTCGTCCTTCAGGCGTCCGGAGCCGAAGAAGCCCCAGGTCATCGCGGCGAGGACGGCCGATCCATCGGTCATCGCGCAGTCGATAACCTGGCCTTCGCCGGTCCTCGCGGCGTGCAGCAGCGCGCTCGCCATGCCGAAGGCGAGCATCATGCCGCCGCCGCCGAAATCGCCGACATAATTGACCGGCGGCACCGGTTTCTCGCCCGCACGCCCCACGGTATGCAGCACGCCCGACAGCGCGATATAATTGATGTCGTGTCCCGCGGCCTGCGCATAGGGGCCGAACTGGCCCCAGCCGGTCATGCGGCCGTAAACGAGCTTTGGATTGTCGGCGAGCAGCACGTCGGGGCCAAGGCCGAGGCGTTCCATGACGCCCGGGCGGTAGCCCTCGATGAGGCCGTCGGCGCTCTTGCACAGATCCCGCGCGACCTTCAGCGCCTTGGGATTCTTCATATCGAGAACGATCGACGTCCGGTTGCGCGACAGGGGATCGCGCGGATCGAGCGCGGCGCCGGGGCGGTCGATACGGATCACTTCGGCGCCATGGTCGGCCAGCATCATGCCGCAGAAGGGGCCAGGGCCCAGGCCGGCGAACTCGACGATCCTTATGCCTTTGAGGGGACCGGTCACATCATATTCCTTTCGAATGTTCTATCTGGAGGCGGCTGCCAGCCGATGGGCGGTCGGCTGGCAGGATGCCTCGCGCGGTCAAACGGGCACCAGGATGACGAATTCAGAGTCGTTCGATGATGATCGCCGGCGCCATGCCCCCCGCGGCGCACATGGTGACGAGGCCGTATCGTCCGCCCGAGCGTTCGAGCTCGTCGAGCGCGGTGCCGATCAGGATCGACCCGGTGGCGCCGATCGGGTGGCCGAGCGCCATCGCGCCGCCGTTGATGTTGACCTTTTCGCGGTCGAGGTCGAGGTCGCGGATGAACTTTTCGGCGACAACGGCGAACGCCTCGTTGATTTCCCAGACGTCGATGTCGTCCTTCGTCAGACCCGCCTTTGCGAGCACTTTCTTGGCTGCCGGGACCGGCGCATTGAGCATCAGCGTCGGGTCGTCGCCGATATTGGCATAGGCAACGATCCGCGCGCGGGGTTTCAGCCCGTTCTTTTCGGCATAATCCTTCGACGTGAGCAGCACCGCCGCCGCACCGTCGACGACGCCCGACGAATTGCCCGCATGATGGAAATGCTGGATGTCGACATCGGGATAGCGTCGGTTGATCTGCTTGCGAAAGGTCACGCCGCCGCCGAGGTCGAAGTCGGCGAGCGCTGCGAAGCTGGGCTTGAGCGCGGCCAGTCCTTCGGCGGTCGTTTCGGGACGCGGGAACTCCTCGTGGTCGAGCGCGACGCTGCCGTCGGGATTGAGCACCGGCACGACCGACTTGGCGAAGCGGCCCTCCTTGATGGCGCGGTCGGCGCGCTGCTGGCTGACGAGCGCGAGCGCGTCGAGGTCCTCGCGGCTGATCCCTTCGATCGTCGCGATCGCGTCGCCGCACACGCCCTGGTTCGACTGCGGATGCAGGGCGTCGAGCGCTTCGTGACCCGATCCCATCATGCGCGGCGGTAGCCCGGCGTTCGCCTGTTCGGCCGCATAAGCAGCGGTGTAGCTCATCATTTCGGTGCCGCCCGCGATAACACAGTCTTCCATGCCGCTCATCACGCTGGCTGCGGCGAAGTTCACCGCGCTGATTCCGCCGCCGCAGAAGCGGTCGAGCGTGGTGCCGCTCGCCTTGATGTCATAACCGGCCGACAGCGCGGCCATGCGGCCAAGGTCGCCGCCCTGCTTGCCGTTCTGCGACGAGGTCGACCAGACGATGTCGTCGACCGTCGCGGTATCGAGATTGTTGCGGTCGCTAATCGCGGCGAGCACGGTCGCGGCGAGATGCTGGGGATGCAGATGCGAAAGCGCGCCCTTGCCGGGCTTGCCGATCCCGCGCGGGGTGCGGACGGCGTCGATGATGTAGGCGTCTGCCATGGGGAGTTCCTTTCTTGGGTAATTATCCGGGTCGTCACGGGATCGAAGCGGCGTTGTCGGCGTGATCAGCGGGGCGCCATGCGGATCGCGCCGTCGAGGCGGACGGCCTGGCCGTTGAAATAGCTGTTGCGCGCCATCTCCATCGCCAGGCTGGCATATTCGCTCGCCTTGCCCAGCCGCTTGGGGAAGGGGACCGACGCCTCCAGGCTTTCCTTGACCTTCGGGTTCATGTTGCCGAGCAGCGGCGTTTCGAACACGCCGGGCATGATCGAATTGACCCGGATGCCAAGGTCCATCAGGTCGCGCGCCATCGGCAGGACGAGCCCGTTCACGCCCGCCTTGGCCGAGCCATAGATCACCTGTCCGATCTGCGCATCCTGCGCGGCGACCGAGGCGGTGAAGATGATCACACCGCGCTCGCCGTCCTCGAGCTCGGGCAGCCCCGCCATGCCTTCGGCGGCGATCGAGCCGATGCGGTAGCTCGCGGTCAGGATGCCCGCGACGCCATAGGCATAATCCTCGGTCGGGGTGCGGCGGAACTTGCCGCTTTCCTTGTCATAGGCGAGCGTTTTGCCGCGACGCGATGTCATCGCGCAGTGAACGCAGATGCGCTCCTGCCCATGCGCCGCGCGGGCCTTGGCATAGCCGTCGAGTACCGACTGCTCGTCGGTGATGTCGACATGGACGAACAGCCCGCCGGTCGCCTTCGCGACCTCTTCGCCGAGCGCATCGTTGATGTCGAAGATCGCGACCTTCACACCCGCCGCGGCCAGTGCTTCGGCGGTCGCACGGCCGAGACCCGAGGCGCCGCCGGTTACAACTGCTGCGGTCGAGGAATCGATAATCATGATGCGGGCTCCTTCAGGCCGGAATCTGGTTGAACGGTATGCCCTTGTCGGGGCGATGGTCCTGCGGCAGGCCAAGAATGCGTTCGGCGATGGTATTGAGCAAAGTCTCGTCCGACCCGCCCGCGATGCGCCCGGTCGGCGCGTTGATCCAGCTCGACGCCCAGTCGTCCTTCGGCGAGGCATGTTCGTCGAACGGGAAGGCGTCGGTGCCCTGAAGGTCGAGCGCGAGCTCGGACAGCTTCTGGCGCGACCGCACCGCGACGAGCTTGTTGAGCGAGCCTTCGGGGCCGGGGGTCATTCCCGCCTGCATCATCAGCCGCGCGCGGCGGTTGATCGAGTCGAGCCCCGCGCGCATCGCATAGTTGCGCGCGATCTGCTGGCGGATGCGGCCATCCTCGATCGCGGGCTTGCCGTTGATCTTCACATCTTTGGCGAGGTCGACGAACAGGTCGAGGTGCGGACCGAAACCGGCGCTGTCGGTGGCGACATAACGCTCGATCATCAGCGTGGTGAGTGCAACCGCGAAGCCGCCACCCACCGGCGACATGCGGTGATCGTCGCTGATTTTCACATCGTCGAAGAAGACTTCGTTGACGTGGCTGTCGCCGCCCGCGAGCTTGATCGGGCGCACGGTGACGCCGGGCGCTTTCATGTCGACCCAAAAATAGGTGAGGCCCTTGTGCTTCGCGACCGTGGGATCGGTGCGCACGACGATGACGCCATAGTCCGAATATTGGGCCCAACTGGTCCAGACCTTCTGACCGTTGATCTTCCAGCCATTGCCGTCGGGTTCGGCGCGCGTGCGGAGGCCCGCAAGGTCGGTGCCGCCCGACGGCTCCGAAAAGAGCTGGCACCAGATTTCCTCGCCCTTCAGCGCCTTGACAACGCGCTCCTTCACGAACTCACGGTCCGAACCGAACTGCATCAGGACGGGAACCGGCATCCCCAGCGAGATGCCGAAATAGACGTTGGGGAAGCCATGCTTCATTTCCTCCCCTTCGAAGGTGATCTTCTCGATATGGCCGAGCCCCTGGCCGCCATATTCGGTCGGCCAGTTGATGCCTGCGAAGCCCGCATCGAATTTGGCCTTCTGATAGCGGCGGCCGAGCGCGAGATCCTCTTCGACGCTCAACCCCTTGCGCGCCGCCTTGCCGAAGGCGGGCACCATCGATTCGCACCACGCCGCGGCTTTCGCGCGGAAGGCTTCAAGATCGCTCATGCGGCTTCTCCTGCCAGGCGGTCGACGAGTATATCTTCCCAGAAGAGGCTGTTTCCCTGTTCGAGAGCGAGGCTGCGCGAACGGCGCATGTGAAGGTGCAGCCCGATCTCCCAGGTGACCCCGATGCCGCCATGGATCTGCACGCAGTCGCGCGCGGCCGTGTCATAGGCTTCGGTCGCCGAAAGGCGCGCCGCGGCTGCGGCCGTGATGAAGTCGGCCTGATCCGCGCGTGCTGCCGCATGAATGCAGTTCGCGCGGGCGAGCTCGACGAGCCCGTAGAGTTCGGCGATGCGATGCTTGATCGACTGGAAGGCGCCGATCGGCTGCCCGAACGCCTTGCGCGTCACGGCATAATCGCGGGCGATTTCCATCAAGGCCTCGGCGCCGCCGGTCTGTTCGTGCGCGGTGACGACGGCCTGCAGCGCCAGAATTTGAAGCGCTGCGCCGTGTGCCGCCGGACCCGTGGCGATCACCTCGGCAGGCGTCCCGGCGAAGCGGAGGTCGGCGATCAGGCGGCTGTTGTCAAAGCTGTCGATCGCCGATCGTTCGACCCCGGCGAGATCGACGAGCGCGAGGACCGGCGTGCCGGCCTCGTCGGCGAGAACGACGGCGACATCGGCGGCCAGCCCCGCAGTGACGCTTCTCGCGCGCCCCTCGATATGGCCGCTTGCACAGGTGAGGTCCGGCCGGGCGGGAAGCGGGTCGGCGCCGGCGGCGAAGGCGACCGCGCCGATGGCTTCGCCGCTGGCGAGGCCAGGCAGCCAGCGCTGCTTCTGCGCATCGGTGCCCAGGAGCTCGATTGCTTTCGCGGCGCCGAAACCCGAGGTCAGAAAGGGAGCGCCGCTCAGCGAGCGTCCGGCCTGATGCGCGATCAGTCCGAGTTCGACGAGGCCGAGGTCGAGACCGCCATAGGCTTCGGGAAGGGCAAGGGCGGTCCAGCCCTGTTCCTTCGCCGTCGTCCAGAAGCCCTCGTGGTAACGACCGCTGGTCTCCAGCAGCGGCAGCAGGTCGTCCTTGCTGATCCGCGCTTCGAGAACGCGGCGGGACTCGGTCGCGATCGCCTGCTGCCCTTCATCGTGCAATATCGACATCGGCCCGATTCCTCCCCCTGGTCTGTTTACACCCATCATCTGTACGTTAACGTAAACGTCAAGTCTTTTGACGTTACGTTCAGGGCGCAGAAGAACATTCCGCGCCCACGAATGTCGCGGCGCTCAGGCTTGGGCGGTCTTCCAGTCGCGTTTGATCTTCTTGGCGAGGCTCCATTTGTGGACCTCGGTCGGGCCGTCGTAGATGCGGAAGGCGCGGACCTCGCGGAACACCTGTTCGACGATCGTCTTGTCGGTCACGCCGGTTCCGCCCATGACCTGGACGCAGCGGTCGGCGATGCGCATCAGCGCCTCCGACACCGCGACCTTGGCCATCGAGCTTTCGACGGTACCGAGCGATCCGGTGTCGAGGACGGCCGCGCACCAGTCGATCATCAGTTCGGCCTGTTTCAGATCGATCATATTCTCGGCGAGCATGAAGCCGACGCCCTCATGCTCGATCAGCGGCTTGCCGAAGGCCTCGCGGCGGTTGGCATAGTCGGTCGCGATCTCGTGCGCCCGGATACAGCAGCCGAGCCAGCGCATGCAGTGCGACAGGCGCGCCGGCGACAGGCGTATTTGCGCATAGCTAAAGCCTTCGCCCGCCTGGCCGAGCATCTGGTCCGCGGGAATGCGCAGATTGTCGATCGTCAGCGTCGCATGGCCGCCGGGCATCGAGCTGTCGATCGTGTTGGGCACCTCGTCGATGCGAATCGCGGGGTCGGGCAGGTCGACCAGGAACATGCATGCCCCCTGTTCGGCCTTCGCCATGATGATGCCGACCCGTGCGCCCTGTGCGCCGGTGATGAAGGCCTTGCGACCGCTCACGACCCAGTGATTGCCGTCGGGGTGGCAGGTCGTTTTCATCATCGACGGGTCGGAGCCCGCGCCGCCCTCGTCGGCGGGTTCGGTCATGAAAAAGGCCGACCGCACCCGGCCGTCGACCATCGGCTTGAGGAAGCGCTCCTTGAGTTCGGGGCTTCCTTCCTTGCCGAGCAGATACATATTGCCCTCGTCGGGCGCCATCGTGTTGCAGGCGAGCGGGCCGAGCGGCGACAGGCCGCTTTTGATCAGCACCACGGCGGTCTCGCGCTGGTTGAGGTGGCTCCCGTCTTGCAGGATGTGCGGCGTCAGCACGCCCGCGGCGCGTGCCTGCTCGCGCATTTCCATGACCAGCTCGTCGGTCGGCGCGCCATGATGGTCGCGGCGGGGATCGCGTTCATAGGGGATGACGGTCTCCCGGACGAAAGTCTCGACCTTTGCGGCAATCGCCAGCGCCCGATCCGATATGCCCTCGTTCGTCGTCATCCCGATTCCCTCCACGCTTCTGCAAATCGCTCAACCCGACGTTGACGTAAGCGTCAAGTTAATTCATGTGCAAAGACGACGGTGCCGTAAGGGCAATAAAATCAGGGAAGGATGGGGCATGGCTTTCAAGACGCGTATCACCGAGATGCTGGGCATCGAACATCCGATCGTTCAGGGCGGGATGCAGAGCGTCGGCTATGCCGAGCTTGCGAGTGCGGTGTCGAACGCGGGCGGCCTCGGCATCCTGACCGCGCTGACCCAGCCGTCTCCCGACGCCCTGCGCGCCGAGATCGAGCGTTGTCGCGCGATGACCGGCAAGCCCTTCGGCGTGAACATGACGGTGTTTCCGACGATCAACGCGCCCGATTACAAGGCCTATGCGCAGGCGATCATCGACGGCGGGGTGAAGATCGTCGAAACCGCGGGCACGCAGGCGGTGCGGGAGATCTGGGAGATGCTGAAGCCCCATGGCGTCACCATTCTCCACAAATGCACGGCGGTCCGCCACGCCCTGTCGGCGGAGAAGGCGGGGTGCGATATCATCTCGATCGACGGTTTCGAATGCGCCGGCCATCCGGGCGAGGACGATATTCCGGGCCTGATCCTGATCCCGGCCGCCGCCGACAAGGTCAAGATTCCGATGCTCGCCTCGGGCGGCTTCGGCGACGGGCGCGGCCTCGTTGCGGCACTCAGTCTCGGCGCCGAGGGCATCAACATGGGCACGCGTTTCTGCGCGACCGTCGAGGCGCCGATCCACGACAATGTGAAACAGGCCTATATCGAGAATGACGAGCGCGGCAGCTTCCTGATCTTTCGCAACTTCAAGAACACCGCGCGCGTCGGCCGCAGCCCGGTCAGCGAAGAGGTCGCGCGCCGTCTCGCCAATCCCGATGCGCAGTTCAGCGACGTGCAGGAGCTGGTGTCGGGCGCCGCGGGGCGCGAACTGCTCCAGACCGGCGACCTGTCGAAGGGCGTGTTCTGGGCCGGGATGGTGCAGGGGCTGATCCACGATATCCCGACCTGTCAGCAACTGATCGACCGGATCATCGGCGACGCCGAAGCGATCATCGACCGGCGGCTTGCCGGTTTCAGGAACTGACGCCCGCCGATCCTCGCGCTCCGTCCTTGCGGTCGGCCAACGGGTGCCGCTATGCTGGCAGGGTCCAACCTGCCGGCCTGATCACCCGCCGGCCCGTCTAGGGGGCTGCTTGGCTATCATCGAATATAAGGGATTTGGCGGCTTTCGTTTGTCCGCCGATGTTCTGGGCGACGAGAATGATCCCGCTGTTCTGCTGCTCCCCGAACCGGGGCAGGGGCGCGAGGTCTGGCGCGCGGCAGCCGAAGCGCTGGTGCTGTCGGGGCGGCGCGTCGTCAATGTCGAGCCGCGCGCCTCTGCAATGGAAGCCGGCGATATCGCTGCGCATGTCGAGGATCTGCGCGCTATCCTGGCGCAGATGGGATCGCGCCCCGTCGTCGCGACCGCCCGGCGCGGCGGATGGGTCGCCACCCAGGCGCTGGCTCCCGATGGCGCGCATCTCGCGGCGGGATTGATTCTGGTCGACATGCCGGTCAGCGATGAGGCGGTCGCGTCGGCGCCGCGCCTCGCGCTTCCGACGCTGGTCGTTCGCGGCGGCTTTTCGTCCGCCGAATGCACCGCGGCGAGTGACGCCTTCGCCGCGGCGCTTCCGATCGGCGAAAGCGCCGATATCGAGGACAGAGACCTGGCGTTTGCGGTCGACCGCAACGAGGCGCTGCTCGGCCAGCTGCTCGAATTTCTCGAGCGGCGCCAGCCGCGCGAGGCGATGGAGTTCAAGGCCGGATCGGACCCGCGCACGCTGCGCGATGCGATGGGCTGTTTCGCCACCGGCATCACGATCGTCACCGCGCTCGACGCGTCGGGGGCACCGGCGGGACTGACGGCGAACAGCTTCACCTCGGTGTCGCTCGACCCGCCGCTGCTGCTCGTCTGCATCGCCAATACCTCAGGGACCGCGCCGATCCTGCGCGACGCGGTACATTTCGGCGTCAACGTCCTCCAGATCGGGCAGCAACCGGCGTCGAACCGTTTCGCGTCGAAGGGCGGGGACCGCTTCGCCAACCTGCCATGGGCGCCGGGCGAGACCGGCGTGCCGTTGCTCGGCGGCTCGCTCGTTTCGTTCGAATGCCAGCGCGAGTCGCTGCATGAAGCGGGCGACCATTTTATCCTCGTCGGGCGGGTGGTGCGCGCGCAGTTCGAGCCGCACCGCGACCCGTTGCTCTATTTTCGCGGCAAGTACCGGCGGCTCCATTTCGCCTGACCGGAAAGTTTTCGATCAGGCTGGCGAACCAAGCTTCCCGGCGCGAATTTCGCGCTTCAGCACCTTGCCCACTTTCGACCGCGGCAAGTCGTCCCAGATTTCGAGCTCCTTCGGCGTCTTGACGCTGCCGATGGCGGCCTTGACGTGCGCGATGATCGCTTCGGGATGCGCCCGCTGGCCCGCGCGAAGCTGCACGACCGCGCAGACCCGCTCACCCCATTTGTCGTCGGGAAGCCCGAACACCGCGCCGTCCTGAACCGCCGGGTGCGACAGCAGCGCCGCCTCGACCTCGGCCGAATAGACGTTGAAGCCGCCGGTAATGATCATGTCCTTGGCACGGTCGACGATGAACAGAAAATTGTCGGCGTCGAGATAGCCGATGTCGCCAGTGCGGTGCCAGCCGTTCACCGTCGCTTCGGCGGTCGCTTCCGGATTCTTGTAATAGCCGTCCATGACGAGCGAGCCCCTGACGACGATCTCGCCGCGCTCGCCCTGCGGCAGTTCGTTGCCGTCGGCATCGACGATCGCGACGCGCACGAGCGGTCCCGGTTTGCCCGCCGACGACAGGCGATGCCGCGCGACCGATCCGTCGGGGGCCAGATGATCCTTCGGCGCCATCATCGAGATCATCATCGGCGCTTCGGTCTGTCCGAAAAGCTGCGCCATCACGGGCCCGATCTTGCCGATCGCCTCTTCGAGCCGCGCGGGCGAGATCGGAGCGGCGCCGTACCAGAAGCATTGCAGCGCGGAGAGGTCGGCGGCCGCGAGATCGGGATGATCGAGCAGCATATAGATCAAGGTCGGCGGCAGGAAGGTATGCGTGGCCCGGTGCCGCGCCGCGAGGGTCAGGAACTGGCCGATATCGGGATAAGGCATGATCACCACTTCGCCGCCGAGCGCCATGATCGGAAAGGTCAGCACCCCGGCGGCGTGGGTGAGCGGCGCCATCGCCAGATAGACAGGGCGTCCCTCGAACGGATAGCCGATCAGCGTCAGCGCGGTCATCGCCTCCAGATTGCGGGCCGTCAGCATGACGCCTTTCGGTTGGCCCGTCGTACCGCCGGTGCCGGGAAGCATCGCAAGATCGCCGACCGGCTCCACCTGAAACGGGGCATCGGGAACGCCGGTCAGCCACCCCTCGAGCGAGGGCGCGAACGGTTGTTCGGCATCGAGACAGACGAGCAGCCCTAGCTTCGGCAACTGCGGGCGCAGATCGTCGACCAGATCGGCGAACTTCGAATGGAAGAACAGCGCCGTGCAATCGAAATTGTCGAGAACATAGGCATTCTCCGCGGCTTCGTTGCGCGGGTTGATCGGACACCACACCGCACCGGCGCGCGAGATCGCGAAGACGCAGGCAAAGGCGACCGGGTCGTTGCCCGACAGGATCGCGACGTGCTTGCCCGGCGTGATCCCCGCCGCATTCAGTCTGCGCGCAACACGATGCGTCAGCGCCTGCACCTCGGCATAGGACAGGCTCTTGCCGTCCATCGTGAGGCAGGGCGCGCCGACGCCCAGCGAAGCCCCCTTGTCGAGCCAGTCGACCAGCCGCATCAACGGCCTCCGCAAGGATAAGAGCGTGACGCAAAGGAAAATGCAGCCGTTCCCCCGCGAAGGCGGGGACCCATCATCCGATGGCTCCAAATGGGACCGGCCGGTGATGGCTCCGCGCCTTCGCGGGGACACACAGCTTCCATGCGTCCCAACACCGGGGGCATCGTCGCTCTCCCCTCAATCATGCACGGTGACGACCGGTTTCAGCACCAGCCCGAACTGGCGCAGCGCGCCGAAAATCTCGCGATGCCCGAAGGCCTGGCAGGCCGACGCGAAGCCCGTGCGGCGCGGCGGCTGCTGGAGCAGGTTCATCGCCGCCCATGCCTGCATCAGCCCGGTCTGCTTATAGTTGCAATTGCCGTGGATCAGCACGTGCACGCGCCCGAGCGGGCCGGAGGCATGGACCGAGTCGATGCTGGTGTTAAGCCGCGGATTTTCGCGCGGCGGCATGTCGCCCTGAACCGATTCCGCCATCTTGGCGAGCGCGGCTTCCTGTTCCGCGAACGGCAGCGGCTTGATGTCGGTATCGATCATCTTCGTCATATTGACGACATTGTCCATCACCTCGCGCGCGAAGACGCCGCCATAGACCTTGACGGTCGAAACGCGCGGGTCGTCCTTGAACCAGAGTGGGTGCGATGTCCCGCCCCACGGCAGGGTCAGCGCGGTGGCGTGCTGGCCGGGGACATGGCATTCGGTGGTCGTCAGCGTCGGCCATTGGACATACTGGTTGTTCTCCAGATAATACCAGTCGGCCTTCAGGATGGTGAAGATCGTCTGCACCGAGGCATAGGTCGGGAAGCCCTTCCACAGCACGAGCATGTCGAGCGTATCGAGCCCCGGCATGTTTTCGAGCGCGATGTTCGCGGCGATCTCTCCCGTCGTGTACATGTGCGCGACGCACGGCGAGAGCAGCAGACCCCTCTTTGCGAAGCCTTCGCCCCACTTCTCCTGCGCCAGCATCATCCAGTCCTGCTCGCCGGTCGTGTCGAGATAGTGACATCCCGCCGCCAGACTCGCCTCGACGGTTTCGGGGCCATATTTGATGAAGGGGCCGACCATGTTGCACACGACCTTCGCGCCCTTGAATAGCTTCGTCAGCGCCTCGACTCTATGTTCGACCTCGACGACTTCGTAGTCCGCCGTCTCGATGCCCGGCACTTTGTCCATCACCTCCCGCACGCGCTTCGCATCGCGCCCGGCGGCGATGAACGGAATGCCGAGCTCGCGCAGATATTCGCAGACGAGGCGCCCCGTGTAGCCAGAGGCGCCATAGACGATGACCGGTTTCTTGCTCATGAAATGTCGTTCCTGTTCTGAAGGATACGGATCAGACAGCGGTGTAGCCGCCGTCGACGATCAGTTCGCTGCCGCACATGTAGGCGGCATCGTCGCTGGCGAGGAAAAGGAGCGGGCGGGCGATCTCGCGGGTAGTCGCCATCCGGCCGACCGGAATGGCGCCGACCGTCGCGGTCGCGAAACCCGCGGCCGCATCGCCAAGGCTGCCGACCGCGTCGGCGACGAGCTTGGTCTCGCAATAGCCGGGGTGGAGCGAGTTGATCCGCACCGGCCAGCCCTTGCGCGCGCAATCAACCGCCACCGCCTTGGTCAGCATCGCAACGCCGGCCTTGCTGGCGTTATACGCGGGGAAGAGCGGCTCGGCGACGTCCGCCGCGATCGAGGCGACATTGACGATCACGCCGCCCTTGTCCTTCATCGCCTCGATCCCGGCGCGAACACCGAGGAAGACGCTTTCCAGATTGACCGCCATCAACCGTTGCCATTCGGCAAGGTTCGTATCGACGACCGATTTCAGGAAACCCATGCCGGCGTTGTTGACGAGGATGTCGAGTTTGCCCTCGCGCGCGACGACGTCGGCAATCACCGATTGCCACTCCGCCTCTTCGGCGACGTCCTGGCGTCGTGCTTCGGCTTTCAGTCCCTCGGCACGGATCGCGGCCGCCGCGGCTTCGGCCTCGTCCGCGTCGAGGTCGGTGATCGTCACCGATGCGCCCTCGCGGGCGAATTCCTGCGCGGCGGCGAGGCCGATCCCGCGCGCAGCGCCCGTGATCAGGACGCTCTTGCCGGAAAAACGCATCATCTGATGCTCCTTGTGAAATGCAATAAAGGGTCGGGGGCGGCGCGGGAGGTGGGGGCGCCGCCCCCAGGGGGGTGCCTCAGAATCTGGCGGTCAACTCGACACCATAGGTGCGCGGCGTGCCGCGGTTGAGATAGTCGAGCCCGAAGATGTCGATGTTGAGGCCGTAACTGTAGTAATATTTGTTGGTCAGGTTCTTGACCCATGCGCTGACCGCATAATTCCCGTGCTCGAAGGTCAGCCGGCTGTTCACCAGCCAATATCCGGGGTTGCCGCAGGTAATCGCGGGGCCGGCCGGACGAACGTTGCCGGGCGCGCCGGGACGGTCGCACGGGGTCTGGCCGTAATCGCCGAACGGGTCGAAATAATATTTGCCGGTATAGGCCGCATCGCCACGCAGCGTCAGCTTGTTGTCGCCGCTTTCGAAAACATCCCAGTCGAAACCGGCCGAAAAAGTGGTGCGCGGCGCGTTGGGGAAGGGATTGCCGTTGACGTTGCGCGTCGGGCTCGACGGATCGGTCGGATCGATGACATTGCCCTTGTATTTGCTGCGCAGCAAACTCATCGAGGCGTCGAGGCGCAGGCTGTTCGCGGCCTGGATCGTCAGCTCGGCCTCGCCGCCGTAGAGGCGACCATTGGCGCTGCGGGTGAAGGTCGTGGCGCCGATGACCTGCGTCACCTGGTGGTTCTTGTAGTCGTAATAAAAGCCAGCGAGGTTGAGCTGCACGCGCCGGTCGAAGAAGCGCATTTTCAGCCCGCCTTCGTATGCGTTGATCTGCTCGGGCTCGATATAGTAAACCTGATTGGTGCCCTGATAGGCGAGCCCGTTGAAGCTGCCGCTGCGATAGCCGCGACTGTAGTTCAGATAGCCCATGACATCGTCGGCGAAGTCATAGCTGACGTTGATCCGCCCGGTCAGTCGATTGGCCTTTTCCTTCTGCCGCAGCGCCGGAACGCTCGCGTCATAGGGGAAAGTATAGGGAATGGTGCTTGCGCGGATCGTCCCGCCAAGGTCGTAAAGCACGGTCCGGCCGTTCAGATATTTGACCTTGTCCATCGTGTAGCGAAGACCGACGCTGACGGTCAGCGCATCGGTGATGTCATAGCTGCCGTCGAAATAGATCGCCGCCGAAGGCCGCTTGATCGTGTATCGCTGCTCGCCTTCGATCGGACCGAAGGGCGGCGCGCCCGCGGCGCGGCAGGCCGCCGAAATGGCGCCGCCGAAGCCGCCACCGCCCGAATTGTTGATCTGGATGTCGGTTAGCAGCGCGATCAGCGAGCGGGCGTCGAGGAAGCCGTTGGGATTGCCCGTTGGAACAGCGGCGCAGCTTGCGGGGTTGGTCGGGTCAAGCGCCGGATTGACCGCGAAGGCCGGAACGAACGCCGCCGCCTGCGGTGCCGAAACCGGCGCGTTGAAGAAGCTGTTCGGAACCCCCGCGCCCTGCAGGATCGGCTTGAGCACGCCGAAGAAGTCGATCTCGTTGCGCGTGTCGATCTTGTCGACACCATAATAGAGCCCGGCCACCGCGTTGAAGCGGTCGCCCTTGAAGTTCAGACGCAGATCCTGGTTGAAATTCTTGCTGAACGAATTGTAGCGCAGCGCGCAGACGCTGTTGGGCGATCCGTCGCAGTCGAACGGCGAGTTACGGTATTTGCCCGTGTCGTACCCGGTGATCGAGGTCAGCGAGAGGCGGTCGCTGAGTTCGATCGCGACATTGAGCGCAAAGCCCTGCGACGAGGTGTAATAGCGTCCGCCCGTGTCGGCGGCGACTTCATTCTTGCCGAGCGGGGCACCGCCGTTCTGCGCCGGATCGAAGCGCGAGTAGCCGAGCACGTCGCGCCCCTCGGCGAGCTGGCCCAGTGCGTAGGGATTGGGCGCCAGCGGATTGTCGCGCGCGAAATAGCCTTTCAGGTTGATGTCGACCGTATCGGTCGGCTTCCAGCGGAGCGAGGCGCGGCCCGCAACCGTGTTCGTCGTGCCGACATGGCGGTCCTGGATAGGATTATACTGCCAGCCGTCGCCCTTTGCGAAGGTGCCGGCAAGACGGATACCCAGTTTGTCCGGGATCAGCGTCGCTTCGACCGCGCCCTCGACCGTCTTGGTGTCGTAATTGCCATAGCCGAGCGTGATCGTGCCCTCGTTCCCGTCGAGCTTCGGCTTGTTGCTGAAAAAGCTGATCGCGCCGCCGGTGGTGTTGCGACCGTAAAGCGTACCCTGCGGGCCGCGCAGCACTTCGACCCGTTCGAGATCATAGAGTTGCTGCCCGTGGCTGGCGCGGAAGCTCTGATAGACTTCGTCGACATACACGCCCACCGGCGACGCGGTGGAGGCCGAGAATTCGTTCGCGACCGAGACGCCGCGCAGCGAGAAGTTCGGCTGGGTGCGGCCATAGGGCGTCGTGATCTGCAGGCTCGGGACGAAGCCCTGCAAGTCGGAGGTTTCGCTGATCCCCCGCGATTCCAGCTCCTCGCCCGCGAGCGCGGATACGGCGACGGGGACGTCCTGGAGATTCTGCGCACGCTTTTGCGCGGTGACGACGATCTCGGCAATTCCGCCGCTGCTGCTTTCCTCGGAGGCAGCCGTCTCCTGTGCGAACGCGGCGCCCGGCCATCCCATCAGCATCGTCGTGGACAGGCAGGTCGCCAGAAAAGCTTTGTGCGTCACGCTCTCTCTCTCCCTTCGCTCGGTCCCGTTCTGTGCGGAACCTTCGTCATTCGGGAGGCTATGGCGGCGGGGCGGCGCGCAATAGACAAGGCGTCGGGGGGAGCGATGGGGGGGTGGATGCCTGCCGCTTGCCCCCGAACGGCCAAGGCGATAGCGTCCGATCATCGATGGAGGGCAGAATGACCGTCCAACAGGGATCGAGGAGTATCGCCAAACCGCGCCTGCGGGCCGTGCCGGACGAGGGCACGTCCGCCTTGCTCCCCCGCCATTCGGCGCCGCCCCGTTTTCCAGCCGGCCTCGTCGGGCTGGCGACGCAGCGCGTTTGGCTCGACCAGCTGTTCCAGCATGAAATCGGCATCGTCTGCGCCCCTGTCGGCTACGGGAAGACAGCATGGTGTGCGACGTTGTTTGCGGAGGCGGTCGCGGCCGACTGGCGGACGACGTGGTTGTCGATCGACGCCGAAACCGATGCCGCAATGCTGCTCGCCGCCTTTGGACTGGATCTTTCGGAGGATATTGGCGCCCCGGCGGGCGCCGATGCCCTGGCGAGGCTCATCGACGCGGACCCGCGTCCCATGCTGTTCGTTGCCGACAACGCCGACCGTCTTGCCGATCCCGTGGCGCGCGGCATTCTTGCCCGGCTGGTCCGGTACCCGCCAGAACGGCTGCGGCTGGTGGTCGTCGGCCGGGCGAGGCCCGATATTCCGCTTGGCGATGTCGAGGCGCGCGGCATGGCGCTGGCGATCGGCCGCGCCGATCTCGGGCTTTCCGATATCGCTATCCAACAGTTCTTGGCCGCGTCGGGTATCGCCCTCGATGCGAACGAGACGCGTGCGCTCAATCGCTTCCTGCTGGGCTGGCCCGCGGGCGTCCGAATGGCGGCGCAGTGCGGCGACGATCTGCGCGCGATGGCGGCGGCGGGCGATTGGCGGCCGCTCGCGCGGCGCCTAGCGGCGATCGTCGATCCGGTGGTCGACGCGTTGCCCACCCTGATGGGCGACATGCTGGTGCGGGGCGCCGTGGCGCCTTGGCTCGACGACGCGCTTTGTCTGTTGATAGGCGGCGGCAACAGCGGGACGGCCGTTCGCGACCTCGCGTCGCATTCGACCTTCCTCGAAGCGGACGGCGACGGCGGATTTCGCATCCTTCCCGCCGTGCGCGCGGCGCTGAAAATCCGGCTCGATCCGGCGGACGCCGTTCAACTGCATCGTGTCGCCGGGCGTTATTACGCCGCAAGGGGACGAACGGCCGACGCCGTGGACCAGTTCCTCGCTTGCGGCGATCTTGACGATGCGGCGGGACTCATCGCCGAGCTTGCGATGCCGATGATCAGGAATGGCGCGATCGATCGCGTGGCGGCCTGGATCGACCATCTGTCGGCGGAGAAGGTCGCTGCGGCGCCGCGTCTCGCAAGGGCACGCGCCTGGCTTGCGCTGTTTCGCGGCGAAAGCGGCCCGACCGACCATGCCGCACCGGATGAGGCGCGCGCGCTCGACCTGTTGCGCCGCGCCTATGCCGACGACCGGCCCGACGACATCGTCGAGACGAGTGACCGGCTGCTGGCCGCATCGGCAGGAGAAGACGATTTCGTCACCGACATGGTCCGAGTCGCGCTGGCGGAAGGCGCCGCCGGCCGCGGCCTTTTCGGGCTTGTTCACGATGCGCTGCGTCCCGTCATGCAGCATGGCGTCGGGCGCCCGCTCGACCTGGCGGGGGCGCTCGCCGCGAGGTTGAAGGCCCGCGTGTCGCGCGCGCAAGGGCAATTGGGCGAGGCCGAACGGCTGCTGCGCGAAGCGAAGGCGCGGCACGGCGGTTCGGATCTCGCATCGGCCTTGACCGATGCGGCGCTCGCGCGCGCCTGCTACGAACGGGATGCGCTGGATGATGCGGCCGATCTTTCCGCGCAAGCGCTGCCGTATCTTGAGGGCAGTATTTTTCAGGATGCGCTGATCGACGCTTTCATTGTCGCCATTCGCGTCGCGGCGAGCGCAGGGCAGGGCGATCGCGCCGCATCGCTGATCGATCGTGCCGAGTTGCTGGCCTTCCGCCGCGGCTGGGCGCCGCTCAAGGCGCTGTGCATCGTCGAACGCGCGCGACTTCGCCTGCCGCAGACGATCGATGCCGAGACCGTCGTGGCGATCGGTGAAGAAGAACGCGCCATCGTCGACCCGCTTTCGGCGCCCGCACGGGCCTTTGCGCTTCTTTCCGAAATGCGCGCCTACGAAGCCATTGCGAATGGAGACCGACCGCGCCTCACCACTGTCGCCGACCGGCTGCTGCGCCTTGCGTCGAGCAGCGACAGCGCCGAACTGCGCGCGAGCGCGACACTGTTCAACATCCTGCCGCAACTCAGCGGGCGCTGCGACAAGATGGTCGAGCTTGAAACGGTGCGCTTCCTCAACCATGCCGCTAGCCGCGGTTTTCGGCGCACGATCGTCGATGTTCTCGACGTCACCGGCGTGCGTGCGGTGCAGAATTTCTGCAGCGAGGCCTATTCTTCCGACTGTTTTCTCGCATTGTTGAAACTGGCCGAACCGTCGCGGCGCAACCCCGCGCTCGAAGGTGGATACAGCGCCGCGCCCGGCGAGGCATTTTCGTTCCTGACCGAGCGCGAGATCGAGATCCTGAGCGCGCTGAATGCCGGCGAGTCGAACAAGGAAATCGCCCGAACGCTGCACCTCGCGCCCGAAACGGTGAAATGGCACCTCAAGAATGTGATGCGCAAACTGCGCGCTGGCAGCCGCGAGGAAGCGGTCGTCAACGCGACGATGCTCGGCCTGAAGCTGATCGACAAGGCGCCAGCGGCGTAAGGGCGAAATATGGTGAGCCCTGCTGGGTTCGAACCAGCGACCTACTGATTAAAAGTCAGTTGCTCTACCGACTGAGCTAAGGGCCCATCGCGGCGACGAAAGCTTCGGCGCCCGAAGAGAGCCGTCGCCCTAGTGCGCCTCGGCGTTCCGGTCAACCGGCTTGGCACGGATCAGGCGCGCGGCGAGTTGACGGACCGTTCGCCCGCTGACCGGATCGCGCCATTCGGGGGCGACGGTGCGGAGCGGGCCGAGGACGAAGGCGCGCCCGGCCATTGCGGGGTGCGGGACGGTGACGTCGGCGTCGCTCCACGCGCCGCCCGACCAGAGCAGAATATCGAGGTCGAGCGTCCGCGCGCTCCATCGCTGGCCGGTGCGGCGGCCGAACTGCGCTTCGATTTCGTGCAGCCGCGCGAGCAGCTCGGGCGGCGTGAGCGGCGAGGCGACGAGCGCGACGGCATTGGCATAGCGCCGACGCGACGGCCCCACCGGATCGCTGGCGATGATCGGGCTGGCGTCGACCGGCTCGATCTCGTCGCTTTCGAGTGCGGCGAGCGCGGCGAGCAGAATGCGCCGCGGATCGCCATGACGCGCATGGCGGCGGTTCGAGCCGAGCCCGATGGCATAGAGGGCCAATTGACGCTTTGAGGCGGGCATTGCGCTGGTCATGGCGGAGCGCCTATCGCAGCCGCGTGGAGATTGTAAGCCCCCTGCCGGGAACCGAGCCGCCCTGCGACTGTCCGCGCTGTCCGCGGCTTGTCGCGGTCCGGCGCCAATGTCAGGCGGAGCATCCCGACTGGTGGAACGCCCCGGTTTACGCCTTTGGCGATCCCGATGGATGGCTCGCGTTCGCAGGCCTCGCGCCCGGAAAGCATGGGGCGAACCGGACGGGGCGTCCATTTACCGGCGACCATGCCGGCGACCTGTTGTTCGCGACGCTTGCCGAGTTCGGATTGAGCGAGGGCATTTATGACGCGCGCCCCGACGATGGGCTGCGCCTTCGAGGGGCGATTATCGTCAACAGTGTCAAATGCCTGCCGCCCCGGAACAAGCCGACGCCAGCAGAAATCGCGAACTGCCGCCCCTTTTTCGAACGACAGCTCGCCGCTTTGCCAAATTTGCGGGTCATCGTCGCGCTCGGACGAATTGCGCATGACGCGGCGCTTCGCGCCGCCGGTGCGCGGCTGTCGGCTTACCCTTTCGCGCATGGTGCGGTCCATGCGCTGGCCGATCGACGGTATCTCGTCGATAGCTATCACTGCTCGCGCTACAATATGAACACCGGTCGGTTGACGCCGGCGATGTTCGCCGATGTGTTCCGCACCGCGCTTATCCTCCGCGATCAGACGAGCGGCCGAAATTCCTCGACGACGGCGCGATAGAGCTGGCGCTTGAACGGCACGATCAGCATTTCGAGCTCATCGAGCTCGGCCCAGCGCCACGCCCGGAATTCCTGGTGCCGGGTTGCGATGTCGACGTCGCTATCCTCGCCCATGAAGCGCATTAGGAACCAGTGCTGCCGCTGGCCGCGATATTTGCCGCCCCACATCTTGCCCATCAGATGGTCGGGCAGGTCATAGAAATACTCGGTCTTGCTGCGCGCAATGATCTCGACCAGCCCGCCATGGACGCCCGTCTCTTCGCCAAGCTCGCGGATCGCCGCTTCTTCGGCATCCTCGCCGGGATCGATCCCCCCTTGCGGCATCTGCCAGGCGTCCTCCGCCGAATCGAGCCGCTGGCCGACGAACACGCGGCCATCGCGGTTCGCGAGCATCACGCCGGCGCAGGGGCGGTAGGGGAGATTGTCGTCACTCATGCGCCGGCTTCGGTGACGATAGCCTTGAGCACTGTCAAGGCGCCGCGAATATCATCCTTCGCGCTCGGAATGCCCTGCGACAGGTTGATGAAGCCGTGGATGGTGCCGCGCGCCTCGCGATAGGTCGTGGGGACGCCCGCTTCGATCAGCTTCGCCGCATAAGCGCGGCCCTGATCGCGGAGCGGGTCGAGCCCTGCGGTGACGAGCAGCGTCGGCGGCATCCCCTCTGCCGGGAAATCGAGCGGCGCGGCGCGGCGGTCGGCCGGGTCGGGGGCATAATGGCCCGAGAACCAGGTCATGCTGCTTTCGGTCAGCAGATGCCCTTCGCCGAAATCGCGATAGCTTTGCCAGTCGTTGCTGGTCGTCACGGCGGGATAGATCGGGTGGATCGCGATCACCGGCTTCGACGCGGGATTGTCGCGCAGCGCAAGCGCGGTGACGATCGTAAGGTTGCCGCCTGCGCTCTCACCCGCCAGCACGAGGCCGGTGCAGGGGATATTGTCGGCGACCCAGCGCGCTGCGGCCTCGCAATCCTCGGGGGCGGCGGGGAAGGGGTGTTCGGGCGCCAGGCGGTAATCGACCGCGACCACCGGCATGTCGAGGCTGCGCGCCGCTTCCGCGCAATAGGCGTCGTGCGTGTCGAGATCGCCGATCACCCAGCCGCCGCCGTGGAAAAAGACCAGCACGGGCCCCGATCCGCGATCGGGCCGATTGTCGTAGATGCGGACGCGAATCTCGCCCGCCGGTCCCGGAATGACGCGGTCCTCGACCTTGGCGATGTCGCCGCGTGGAGAATCCGCCATTTGGGTCATCGCCCGGAACATCTCGCGCGCGCCGTCGGCCGGAAGATCCTCCATCTTCGGGCCTTCCTGCGCGTTGAGGAACGCAAGAAAAGCGGCCACGTCGGGGCGGGTGTAGTGGGTCGTGCCGTCGGTCATCCTGTCAATCCCTTACTCATGTTCTTCGGTCCGGGTATTCGGCATCGGCCGGCCAAATTCAATCGCAAATCGAAACCGACCGCGTCCTGCCGCTTTGCGGCGCACAATTTTTTCTCAATTGCGGCTCGTGCCGTACAGGCCTAGGCCAATGTCACAGGTTCGCAAGATTCAAAGGCAGATACGAAAAATGGCGACAGCGGTAGAGGACCGGGCCGACAATCGGCAGTCCCCCCTTTCGGATGCGGTTGTAGTCAGATTTGCAGGCGACAGTGGCGACGGGATGCAGCTGACCGGCGGTCAGTTTACCTTGTCGTCGGCGCTTGCGGGCAACGACTTTGCGACTTTCCCCGATTTTCCGGCCGAGATTCGCGCCCCGCAAGGAACATTGTTCGGGGTCTCGGCCTTCCAGATCAATTTCGGCTCGTCGGCGATCGAGACCGCGGGCGACGCGCCCGACGTGCTCTTCGCGATGAACCCGGCGGCGCTCAAGACCAATGTTCCGCAGCTGAAGCCGGGCGGGCTGATCATCGCCGACGAGGGCGAATTCAACGATCGCAACCTCGCCAAGGCGAAATATGACGCGAACCCGCTCGACGACGGCAGCCTTGCGAAGTGGCAGCTGCTGAAGCTGAATATCAGCCAGCTCACCATGGATGCCGTGAAACCCTTCGGGCTCGGCAACAAGGAAGCGCTGCGCTGCAAGAATATGTGGACGCTGGGACTCGCGCTCTGGATGTTCGACCGCGACCGCCAGCCGCTGATCGACTGGCTCGAGGCGAAATTCGCCAAGGTCCCGAACCTCGCCGCGGCGAACGTCGCGGCGCTGAACGCCGGCCACGCCTATGGCGAGACCGCCGAGCTTGCGGGACCGCTCAAGCAACATCATGTCGATCCCGCGCCCGTCGCGCCCGGTCTCTACCGCACGCTGACCGGCGCCGAGGGCATCGCGCTCGGTCTCGTCGCGGGCGCACAGCTTGCGAAACTGCCGATGTTTTTCGGCGGCTATCCGATCACGCCCGCCTCGGCGATCCTGCACCATCTGTCGCGGCTCAAGGAATATGACGTCACGACCTTCCAGGCCGAAGACGAGATCGCGGCGATCTGTTCGGCGATCGGCGCGAGCTATGGCGGTTCGCTCGGCGTGACCAGTTCGTCGGGGCCGGGCATCGCGCTGAAGGGCGAGGCGATGGGCCTTGCCATCATGACCGAGCTGCCGCTCGTCATCGTCAATTCGCAGCGCGGCGGTCCCTCGACCGGCCTGCCGACGAAAACCGAGCAGTCGGACCTCTATCAGGCGGTCTATGGCCGCAACGGCGACGCGCCAATGCCGGTGATTGCCGCGCGATCGCCCGGCGACGCGTTCGAATGCGCGATCGAGGCGTGCCGCATTGCGGTGCAATATATGACCCCGGTGATGCTGCTGACCGACGGCTATATCGCCAACGCGGCCGAGCCGTGGGCGGTACCCGACCTGACCAGCTATGAAGCCTTTCCGGTCGAATTCCTGACCGAAGTGCCCGAGGGCGGATTCAAACCCTATGGCCGCGACGAAAACCTCAAGCGCCCGTGGGTGAAGCCCGGCACGCCCGGCCTTCTTCACCGCATCGGCGGTATCGAGAAGGAAGTCGACACCGGCCACATCAACTATGCGCCCGACAACCATCAGGCGATGACCGATATCCGCAAGGCGAAGGTCGATGGTGTAAAGGTGCCCGACCAGGTGGTCGAACTCGGCGCCGAGGGCGGCAAGCTCGCGGTCGTCGGCTGGGGCTCGACCTTCGGCCCGATCCATCAGGCGGTGCGCCGCAAGCGCGCCGAGGGCAAAGACGTCAGCCACATCCACATCCGCCACATCTGGCCGCTGCCCGCCAACCTCGGCGGACTGCTCAAAAGCTATGACAAGGTGATCGTGCCCGAAATGAACACCGGCCAATTGAAGACCGTGCTGCGCGACCAGTATCTGGTCGATGCGAAGCCGGTGAACAAGGTGTCGGGCCAGCCCTTCACCATAGCTGAAATCGAAGCGGCCATCGAAGGAGCGCTCGCATGAACGAGATGACCACCATCGCGCGCACCACCACGCTCAAGGATTGGGAAACCGATCAGGAAGTCCGCTGGTGCCCCGGCTGCGGCGACTATGCGATCCTCAAAGCCGTGCAGCGCACGATGCCCGAAATCGGCACCGCGCCCGAGAACACCGTGTTCATCAGCGGCATCGGCTGCTCGTCGCGTTTCCCCTATTATATGGAAACCTATGGCTTCCACACGATCCACGGCCGTGCGCCGGCGTTCGCGACAGGGCTGAAGCTTGCCAATCCGGACCTCGATATCTGGATCGTCACCGGCGATGGTGACGGGCTGTCGATCGGCGGCAACCACACGATGCACCTCATTCGCCGCAATCTCGATTGCCAGATCATGCTGTTCAACAACGAGATCTACGGCCTCACCAAGGGGCAATATTCACCGACCAGCCGCGTCGGCACGACAAGCCCGTCGACGCCTTACGGCTCGGTCGATCGTCCGGCGCAGCCTGCGGCGTTCGCGCTGGGCGCCGGTGCGCGGTTCGTCGCGCGCGGCTTCGACGTATCGAAAGAGCTGCCCAACGTGCTGAAGGCCGCTCATGCCCATAAGGGCGCGGCCTTTATCGAAATTTTCCAGAACTGTATCGTCTATAATAAAGACGTATTCGAGGACTTTGCGGCACCGAAGGGGGCGGAGGACCGCCAGCTTTGGCTCAGGAATGGTGAGCCGATGCTTTACGCCAAAGGCACCAAGGGCATCGCGCTCGACGCCGACGAACTGCACCTCAAGACCGTCGACGTCGTCGATGGCGACTGGGAAGCCGCGGGCGTGATCGTCCACGATGTGACCAACCGCAGCGTCGCGCACATGCTCGTCGAAATGCGCTTCGGCGAATTCCCGATGGCGCTCGGCGTCCTTTACGACGACCCGCGTCCGACCTTCGAGGCCGACGTCGTCCGCCAGAACAAGGCGGCGAGCGAAGGCAAGACCGCCGATCTGCAAGGCCTGCTCAAGAAGGGGCAAACCTGGACGGTGACCGAGGGCGGTCCCGAACTCTGACGTCTTGCGAAGGGCTTGCCGGTCGGGTTTATAGGCCGGGATGGACAATCTGACGCACAGTCTCGTCGGCGCGGTACTCGGTCAGCTCGGTCTCAAGAAAAGGACCGGGCTCGCCGTGCCGACACTAATTATTGCGGCGAACCTGCCTGACATCGACGCGGGCTGTGCGATCTATGGCATCGAGTCGCTGTCGATGCGGCGCGGGATCACGCATGGTCCGATCGCGCTGTTGGTGTTGCCGCCGATCCTCTGGGCGCTGATGCTTGCCTTCGCTCGCTGGCAAAGCCGGCGCGGCAAGCGCCCCGCAGGAAGGCTGCCGGTCGATAAAGGCTGGCTGCTCGCGCTCGCCTATATCGGTTGCCTCAGTCATCCGGCGCTCGATTGGCTCAACAATTACGGCATCCGGCTGCTCGAGCCGTTCAGCCATCGCTGGTTCTACGGCGATACGCTGTTCATCATCGATCTCTGGATCTGGATCGCACTCGGCCTGTCGGTGTGGCTGTCGCTCCGCCGCGAACGGCGCGGGACGGCGAACTGGCAGCGCCCGGCATGGGTCGGCTTTACCGCCGTCTGCGCCTATATTTTTGCCAACGGGTTGATCACCGGCCGCGCCGAAGCGCAGGCGGCCGAGTTGTTGCGAAGGGCGGGGCAGGACGGTGCGCTCGTTGTCGCCAGCCCGCCGCCGCTGGCGTTCTGGAGGCGCGACATCGCCTGGCGCCGCGACGGCTATTACGGCGGCGGCGCCTATGCGCTCGGTTCCGGCAGCACGGTCGAGCCGGGCATTCCCGACGGCATGAACGATCTGCGACTCCAGGAATGGATAAAGGACGACCCAGCCGCACGCGCCTTCCTCTTCTGGTCCAGGATGCCGGTCGCAGAAACCGGGGGCAGCGCGATCGTGCTGCATGACCAGCGCTATATGCAGCCAGTGGCGCGCGACCGCTTTACCGTCCGCGTGGAGGATCCCCGCGCCGCGACGGGTATCGAATAGGCGCGCGTTCGCCCTGCCGCTTGTCGGAAAAATCTCTGAAAAATTAGAGGGATCGCGCGCTCGCACTTGCCGCGCGTGACGTCATGAAGGCGTGCGACAACCGATTGTCAGGCCGCTGCTTTTCCGGCAGAAAGCGATAGATGAACACGCATGTCAGTCCCCGCCGCGGCAAGGAGTTACTGCGGGCAGACCGGGCGTTTCGCACCGGCGGAGGGCTGGCGCGCCTGATGGCGCTCGCGCCGGCGCGCTTCTTCCACCGTCAGCTCGACCGCATCGACGCCGGGCTCGCTTATGGCGCGCTCGAAGGTCATCTGCCCGACGGCAGCGTGCGCATCCTCGGCGGTCGCGGCAAGGGGCCGACTGCGATCGTCCATCTGAAAAGCTGGGCGGCGCTTGTGCGGCTTGTGCTGTCGGGTTCGGTCGGCTGGTACCGCGCCTGGGAGGCGGGGGAGTGGAGTTCGCCCGATCCGGTGGCGCTGTTCGACCTGTTCATGCGCAATGGCGAGACGCTCGGCAATGCAGGGCGGTCGCGCGGCCCGTTGCACTGGCTCAACCGTGCGTCGCATTTCCTCAACCGCAACAATCGCGCGGGGTCGCGGCGCAACATCCACGCGCATTACGACCTCGGCAATGATTTCTACAGCCTGTGGCTCGATGCGCGGATGAATTATTCGAGCGCGCTCTTCGCCGATGCAGGACAGACGCTGGAGGAAGCGCAGATATCGAAGCTCGACGCGATCCTCGACCGGCTCGACCTGCGTTCGGGCGGGCGTCTGCTCGAGATCGGCTGCGGCTGGGGCGCGCTTGCCGAACGCGCCGTCGAGCGGCACGACGTCATCTACACCGGGATCACCCTGTCACCGTCGCAGGCCGAGATTGCCGACCGGCGGTTGCACGCGGTCGACCTGTCGGGGCGATCGCGGATCGAGCTTTGCGATTATCGCGATGCGCAGGGCCCCTATGACGCGATCGCGAGCGTAGAGATGGTCGAAGCGGTCGGGCAGGCCTATTGGCCCGTCTATCTCGACACCATCGCGCGCCTGTTGCGCCCCGGTGGCCGCGCGGCGATCCAGTATATCCTGATCAGCGACGCACTGTTCGAGCGATACGCGGCCAGTACCGACTTCATCCAGGCCTATATCTTCCCGGGCGGTTGCCTGATTTCCGAAAGCCGTTTCCGCGCGTTGGCCGAGGAGAGGGGGCTTGCGTGGCGTGACGTTCGACATTTCGGGCTCGGCTATGCCGAAACGCTGCGCCAGTGGCGCGAGCGGTTCGATGCGGCGGTCTCCGACGGGCGCCTGCCGGCGGGGTTCGACGACCGTTTCGTGCGGCTCTGGCGCTATTATCTGCAATATTGTGAAGGGGGCTTTCGCGGCGGCGGCATCGACGTCGCGCAGGTGACGCTCGAAAAAACAGGCTGAAAACAAGCAGGGAGAAGGCAATGCGAAGACTTTTGGCAGGCGCGCTGCTGTGCGCAGCCGTGGGGACAAGCGTCTCCGCAGCCACGCAAACCACCGAAGTTCGGCCTACCGACAATCTGCCAAAGGATCTGAATGTGCTGTTTTGGAGCCAGGACCAGCGTGACGCCGCCTTCCGGACGATGGAGACGGTCCCGAAAGTCGTCGTGCACACGATCAAGGCCGGCGGTCGCGCCTATCCCATGCCGCGGGGCAAGCCGATCGACCTCGGGCTCGACGTCGACGCCCATATGGCGGCACAGCGCAATGCGGGGCTGATCATCGTCCAGGACGGCAAAGTGCGACTGGAAAAATATGCGCTCGGCTATGGCGCCTCGGGTCGCTGGACGAGCTTTTCGGTCGCGAAGAGCTTCACTTCGACCCTCGTCGGCGCGGCGGTGAAGGACGGCTATATCAAGAGCCTCGACGACAAGGTCACCGTCTATATCCCGGGACTCAGGGGCTCGGCCTATGACGATGTCAGCGTGCGGCAATTGCTGACGATGACCTCGGGCGTCAAATGGAACGAGGATTATACCGATCCCAGATCCGACGTCGCGCAGTTCAATCTGCAAAAGCCGGTGCCGGGCGAAGACATAACGGTCAGCTATATGAAGACCCTGCCGCGCGAAGCGCCGGCGGGGTCGAAATGGGTGTACAAGACCGGCGAGACCAATTTGATCGGCGTGCTGGTGTCGAGCGCGACCGGCAAGACACTCTCGGATTATCTGTCGGAGAAGGTCTGGAAACCGTTCGGCATGGAGCAGGACGGGGTCTGGATGCTCGGGCCGACGGGGCACGAGATCAGCGGCTGCTGCATGTCGGCGAGCCTCAGGGATTATGCGCGCTTCGGCCAGTTCATCCTGAACGGCGGCGTCGCGGGCGGGAAGAAGGTTCTGCCGGACGACTGGCTCGCCGCGGCGACGACCAAACAGGCGGGGATCGACGTTCCCGGCCGCGGCTATGGTTATCAGTGGTGGACGAACGACGATGGCAGCTTCGCCGCGCAGGGCATTTTCGGTCAGGGCATCTTCATCGACCCGAAACGCAGGCTCGTGATTGCCTCGAACGGCAATTGGCCGACCGCGACCGACCCCGAAGGCGTCGGCAAGGCGCGCGAGGCCTTTTACAAGGCGGTGCAGGCTGCGATCGACCGCGAAGCGGCGAAATAAGCGGGGTCAGGCGGCGACGGGAGCCGTCCTCGCCGCGCGCTGGGCGAGCCACGCCGCCGCAAGCGGTATGGCGATGCCCAGCAGCATGATCCACCAGGTGTCGGCCAGCGTCACGGCACGATAGAGCCCGGCGCCGATCACCGCCCCGGCGACGGTCCATCCGGAATTTGCGCTGGCGGAAATGCGCATCGCCAGCCAGCTTCCGCCAAAGGTGCCGACGAACCAGCCGATCAATAGGGCGATGGTCGATGCAAGGGGGATCAGCACCTCCCCCGTTTCGAGGTCATAGACGTCGGGCGACAGTTCGTTTCCCGCATATTGCGCGAGCCATAGCAGCGCGAAAGCGACGACGATCCCCACGATAGTTGCTGCGACCGTCCGCAGGATGTTGCGACCCATAACCAAGCCTTTGACCAGATATTTCGGGCCGAAACCTAACGGTCGAACGCAAAGATCGCGTTAAGCATCCGCCATCACTTTGGGCAAGGCATGGAAAGCGGTGCTGTCGAAGCCCGCGATCATCAGCTTCGCGACATATTCCCCGACGGCCGCGGGATCCTTGATGCTTTGCGGATCCTCGCCCGGATAAGCGCGCGCGCGCATCTGGGTGCGCGTGCCGCCGGGGTCGAGGATCGCGGTGCGGACGTTCGAGATGTTGCGCATCTCGGCGCCATAGCTCGTCACCAGCACTTCAAGCGCGGCCTTCGACGCGGCATAGGCGCCCCAATAGGCGCGGGGATCGCGTGCGACGCTGCTCGATAGCGCGAGCAGGCGGCCACCCGGCGCGCGGCGGAGCAGCGGATCGAAATTGGCGATCAGCGCCTGCTGCGCGACAAGGTTCAGCGTCAGCAGCTTGTTGAATTCCTTGCCGTCGATCGCGCCGACCGGGGTCAGCGTGCCCAGCATCGCGGCGTTGAGGACGAGCATGTCGAGATGCTGCCAGCGTTCGGCCATCGCAGCGGCGAGCCGCGCGATACTGTCGCCGTCCGTCAGGTCCAATGGCGCGATCGTTGCGCTGCCGCCGGCTTCGTGAATCCGGTCTTCGAGTTCCTCGAGCCCGCCGGGGGTGCGAGCGGTGATGACGACATGCGCGCCGCGCGCGGCCAACGCTTCGGCGATCGCCGCGCCGATACCGCGGCTCGCCCCGGTCACGAGCGCGACCTGGCCCGCCAATTCTTCAGATACCATGGTCACTCCGTCAGACAACGCGCTCGGCGAGCAGCGAAAACTGGTCATCGACCGCTTGCTCGTCGAAATCGGTCAGCGTGGTCGGATAATCGCCCGTAAAGCAGGCGTCGCAATATTGCGGGACGTCGTCATTGCGCCGCGCCTCGCCCAGCGCGCGATAGAGCCCGTCGATCGTCAGGAAGGACAGGCTGTCGGCGTTGATGAAGTTCGCCATCTGGCCGACGGTCATCTGTGCCGCGAGCAGCTTGGCGCGCTCGGGCGTGTCGACGCCATAGAAACAGCTGTGCTGGGTCGGCGGGCTCGCGATGCGCATATGCACCTCGGCCGCGCCTGCATCGCGCATCATCTGCACGATCTTCAGGCTGGTCGTGCCGCGAACGATCGAATCGTCGATCAGCACGATGCGCTTGCCGCTGATCAGCGCGCGGTTCGCATTGTGCTTCAATTTCACGCCCAGGTGGCGAACCTTGTCGCCCGGCTGGATGAAGGTGCGCCCGACATAGTGCGAGCGGATGATCCCCAGTTCAAAAGGAATGCCCGATTCCTGCGCATAACCGATCGCGGCGGGCGTACCCGAATCGGGCACCGGGATCACCAGATCGGCCTCGACCGGGTTCTCGCGCGCGAGTTCGGCGCCGATTGCCTTGCGCACCGAATAGACGCTTGTGCCGTCGACGATCGAATCGGGGCGCGAGAAATAGACATATTCGAAGATGCACGGCCGTGCCGAGCGTTCGGCGAAAGGGCGGTGCGACGACAGCTGGCCGTCACGGATGATTACCAGCTCACCCGGATCGACCGAGCGGACGAATTCCGCACCGACGACGTCGAGCGCCACCGTTTCGGATGCCAGGATGTGCGCGTCGCCGAGCTTGCCGATCACGAGCGGGCGGATGCCGAGCGGGTCGCGGCATCCGATCATCCCTTCCGCGGTCAGGCAGATCAGCGAATAGGCGCCCTCGACCTGCTTCAGCGCGTCGATGAAGCGATCGAGCAGAGTACGATAGTTCGATGTCGCGACGAGGTGAATGATAACCTCGGTATCGCTGGTCGACTGGAAAATCGAACCGCGTCGCACGAGAATCTTCTTCAGCGCCGTGGCGTTGGAAATATTGCCGTTATGCGCGACCGCGAAACCGCCGGTCGACAGGTCGGCGAACAGCGGCTGGACGTTGCGCAGCGCCGTCTCGCCGGTCGTCGAATAGCGGACGTGGCCGATCGCCGATGCGCCGTCCAACTGGCGAATGATGTCGTCGCGGTCGAAATTGCCGGCGACATGACCCATCGCACGATGCGTATGGAAATCCTTGCCGTCGAAGGCGGTGATGCCCGCGGCTTCCTGGCCGCGGTGCTGCAGGGCATGGAGACCCAGCGCCACGACCGCAGAGGCGCTCTCGGCGCCGTGAATACCAAATACGCCGCACTCCTCGCGGAGCTTGTCGTCATCGAAAGGGTGGGTCGTCAGCATGACATTCCAGGGGCAGGGGCCAAGGGGCGGGGGCAGTGACTGCGGCGCATATAGGGAGGCTTGCCGCAAATGTCGCCCCCCAAACTTCACATGATTGTCACAGGGCGGACCCGATGGGTGACAAGCCCCGCAATGCTGCTCTAAAGGCCCATCATGGACCAGAAAGCCGATACGACCGACCGCTTCCAGCCGCGCTTCGACCCCGCGGGTCTCGTCACCGCGATCGTCACCGATGCCGCGACGGGCACGCTGCTGATGGTCGCGCATATGAATTCCGAGGCGATCCGGCTGACGCAGGAAACCGGGCAGGCACATTTCTGGTCACGCTCGCGGCAGGCGAAGTGGCGCAAGGGCGAGACCTCCGGCAACGGACTGACGCTCGTCGAGATGCGCGTCGATTGCGACCAGGATGCCCTGCTGCTCCGCGTGACGCCCGCGGGGCCCGCCTGCCACACGGGCCGTCGCTCCTGCTTCTATCGCCGGGTCGAGGCGGACGGCAGCCTGACGTTCCTCCACGACGATGCGTAGGGCGCTCGCGACGGTCCTGTTCGGCGTGCTGTTGCTCGCGGGCTGCGACAGGCACCCGCAGACGGACGGCGACCGGACGGTCGACACGAACAATCCGCTCGAACTGACCGCGCGCGAACGCGGAATCGTGCGACCCGATACCGCCAGCCCGACGGGCGTGTTCGAACGCTCGCACGAACTCGGGCGCGACGCGATGTGCGTGGTGCCCGACGGCGCAGGTCAATGGCGCTTTGCCTTGTCTGCGTCCTTCGGTCCCGGACTGCGCTGCGCCGCGCGCGGGACGATCGTGCGCGAGGGGCAGGGGTGGCGGATGCGCTTCGCAGACGCCGAGGGTTGCGAAGCGCTGGTCCATGAGGAAGAGGACGAACTCCGGCTGCCTGGCAGCCTGCCCGCGCAATGCCGGACGATCTGTTCCGCGCACGCGTCGCTGTCCGGTCTACGGCTCCCGCGCGCAAGCTGGTCGGAGGAGGACGCGAAACGCTTGCAGGTAACCGATCCGCGCGGCAATATGATCCAGCCCTGCGGCCGTTGACACGCCCCGATTCCCGCCGCGTCGCGGCCTTGACGTTCACGTCAACGGAAACTATTCTCGCCCGCATGACCGAAGAATACGGCCACGCCCATATCGATACGCCCGATCACCTCGGCCGCGACCAGTTCAGCATCACCGACCTGTCGACCGAATTCGGCGTCACCGCCCGCGCGCTGCGCTTTTACGAGGACGAGGGGCTGATCAGCCCGTCGCGCCGCGGCCTGTCGCGCATCTATTCGAAGCGCGACCGTGCGCGGCTCGCGTGGATATTGCGCGCCAAGCGCACCGGCTTCAGCCTTGCCGACATTCGCGAGATGATCGACCTCTACGACGTCGGCGATGGCCGCAAGCTGCAGCGCCAGGTGACGATCGAGAAATGCGAGCAACGCATCAACCTGCTGCAACGCCAGCGCGACGATATCGACAGCGCGGTCGAGGAACTGACACGCTTCATCGATATGGTGAAAAAGGTCGACGCCAGCCAGAAAGTGCGCTGAGCCTCGACTCTCGGGCCTCCCCGGGCGAGAAATTGCCAAACCCTGTTTTCCAGAAAGATGAGTCATGCCCGCTTACCGTGCCCCCGTTCAGGATACGCTCTTCCTGATCAACGAAGTCCTCGGCGTCGAACGCTATGCCAATCTTCCCGGCTTCGCCAACGCGACGCCCGACATGATCGAGGCAGTGCTGACCGAGGCAGGGAAATTCTGCGAAGAAGTGCTGTTCCCGATCAATTACTCGGGCGATCAGGAGGGCTGCACGCGTCACGAAGACGGGTCGGTGACGACGCCGAAGGGATTCAAGGAAGCCTATAAGGCCTATTGCGACGCCGGGTGGACGACGCTGACCCAGCCGGAGGAATTCGGCGGACAGGGCTTGCCGCACGTCGTCGGCTTCCCGGTCGAGGAATATCGCATGGCGGCGAACCAGGCCTTTTCGATGTACCCCGGCCTCACCCAGGCGGCAGTCGCTGCAATCCTCGTCAAGGGATCGGAGGAGCAGAAGGCCACCTATGTTCCCAAGATGATCTCGGGCGAATGGGGCGGGACGATGAACCTGACCGAGCCGCATTGCGGCACGGACCTCGGCCTCATTCGCACCCGCGCGGTGCCGAATGGCGACGGCAGCTATGCGGTGACCGGCACGAAGATCTTCATCTCGTCGGGCGAGCATGACCTTACCGAAAATATCGTCCACCTCGTCCTCGCGAAGACCCCCGATGCACCCGACAGCGTCAAAGGCATCTCGCTCTTCATCGTACCCAAATTCCTCGTCAACGAAGACGGCTCGCTCGGCGCGCGCAATACGCTCCAGTGCGGTTCGATCGAACACAAGATGGGCATTCACGCCAACTCGACCTGTGTCATGAACTATGACGGGGCGACGGGCTGGATGGTCGGCGAGGAGAACAAGGGGCTTGCCGCGATGTTCGTGATGATGAACGCGGCGCGTCTCGGCGTCGGCATCCAGGGGCTCGGTCAGGCCGACGTCGCGTTTCAGAACGCGGTGCAATATGCGCAGGATCGCCGCCAGGGCCGCGCGCTGACCGGACCGCAAGACCCGCAGGAAAAGGCGGACCACCTGTTCGTCCATCCCGACGTGCGCCGCATGTTGATGGATGGCAAGGCGGTGGTCGAGGGGCTGCGCGCGCTGTGTCTGTGGGGAGCGCTGCAAGTCGACCTCGCACATGCTGCGGAAACCGAGGAGGAGCGCCAGCACGCCGACGATCTGGTGAGCCTGCTCACCCCCGTGATCAAGGGCTATGGCACCGACAAGGGTTATGAGGTCGCGACCAACGCGCAGCAGGTGTTCGGCGGCCATGGCTACATCGAGGAACAGGGCATGTCGCAATATGTCCGCGATGCCCGCATCACGATGATCTATGAAGGCGCCAACGGCGTGCAGGCGATGGACCTGGTCGGCCGCAAGCTCGCGCAGAACGGCGGCCGCGCGATCCAGACCTTCTTTGCGATCGTCGATGCGGAATGCGCGGCGGCGAAGGACAAACCGGCATTTGCCGATTTTGCGGGGCGTCTCGAAAAGGCGAACGGCGAACTCAAGGCGGCGACGATGTGGTTCATGCAAAACGGCATGACCAACCCGAACAACATCGGCGCGGGCGCGCATCACTATATGCACATCATGGGGATCGTCGCGCTCGGCCTGATGTGGCTGCGCATGGCCGAAGCGGCGCAGAAGGCGCTGGACGACGGGCGCGGCAACAAGGATTTCCTTGAGGCGAAGATCGTCACCGCGCGTCACTTCGGCGAACGTTTCGTCCCCGACGCCGGCGCGCTGCGCCGCAAGATCGAAGCGGGCAGCGAGGCGATGATGAGCTTGACGCCGGAGCAGTTCTTCGCGGCTTGACCGGCGCCTTTGCAACCATCGCCGCCGCCATGCGTGGAGGCGGCGATGAGCGACCTCGTCCCGATCGTCGTTGAAGGCCGCAACTGCTGGCGGATCGAACGCGCCAACAAGGCGCGGATGATCGTCGATGCCGCCGACTATTATGCGCTGCTTGAACGGCTGATGGCCGATGCCAAGGAGCGCATCCTGCTGATCGGTTGGGATTTCGATCCGCGGATCGCGCTGAAGCCCGACAAGGAGGGAGCGGGTGAGCCGCTCGGCGACTATCTGCTTCGCCTGGCAAAGACCTGCCCCGATCGGGACATCGACATCCTCCGCTGGAATTTCGGGGGACTAAAGCAGTTCGCGATGCCGCGCATCGTCGCAATGATCGTGCGGTGGAAGATCACGCGCTCGATCAGCTTCCGGCTCGACAGCGCACATCCGGTCGGGTGCAGTCATCATCAGAAGGTCGCGGTCTTCGACGATCATCTCGCGGTCTGCGGCGGCATTGACGTCGGCGCGCGGCGCTGGGACACACGCGATCACAAGGACGCCGACCCGCACCGCACGGCTCCCGACGGCAAAGCCTATATGCCCTGGCACGACAGCACGATGCTGCTCTCGGGCCCCGTCGGCAATGCACTGGCCGATCTGGGCAACGAACGCTGGCAGCGCGCGACGAAGAAGCCGCTCCGCGAAATCAACGGATCGGGAGAGGGCTGGCCCGACGATCTGGAGGCCGATTTCGAGGGCGTCGACGTTGCGATCTCGCGCACCCGCGCCGAATATGGCGACGCGCCGCAAGTGCGCGAGATTGAGCAGCTTTATCTCGACATGATCGCCGCCGCCAAGCGCTTCGTCTATTTCGAGAATCAATATTTCACCTGCGGCAAGATCGCGGCCGCGATCGCCGAGCGGCTGAGCGAGGATGATCCGCCCGAATTCGTGATGGTGATGCCCGAGACCGCCGACGGTTGGCTCGAACAGATGGCGATGGACGCCGCGCGCGTGCAACTGGTGCGCGAGGTCGCGAAAGCGAAGCACGGCGACCGGCTGCGGGTCTATTATCCGCGCACCAAAGGCGGCACATCGATTTACGTCCACGCCAAGACGGCGATCGTCGACGACCGGGCGATCCGCGTCGGGTCGGCCAATCTGAACAACCGGTCGATGGGGCTCGACAGCGAGTGCGACGTGACCATCGACTCGGCGCTGCCGACCAATCGCGGCATCGAGCCAGTCATCCGCCGCCTACGCGAATCGCTGATCGCCGAGCATCTGGATGTCGATCCGCAACAGGTCGCGCGCCGGTTCGAGGCAACCGGCTCGCTGATCGAGACGATCGAAGGGCTCCGCGGCGGAGGGCGCTCGCTTGAGCTGCTCGATCTCGTTCCGCCGGGTCCGATGGACGAATTCATTGCCGAAAACGAACTGCTCGATCCGACAAGCCCCGATGCGATGTTCGAAAGCCTGACCGAACGGGGTCTCAGGAAAAGCTGGCATCGCGGTCGGGACTGGATGGCCCGCACCCGGCCTTTCGGACGAAAACGCTAGAGTCTTTCCGATGTTGAATGAATCGCGGGGGATTCCCAGGGGCTCAGAAGTGTGATTCAAGCTGGCCACTGGTGAGGAGGCCAGCATGGATGAGGCCATTATCGCAGGATTTGCGGGTTCGAT
>Ga0233425_10000388_pt1 | contig 115374 bp, 103 predicted proteins | sample Watercolumn_Towu_2_FD_181712 | JGI IMG/M metagenome (GOLD analysis project Ga0233425, IMG submission 181712) | Freshwater microbial communities from Lake Towuti, South Sulawesi, Indonesia - Watercolumn_Towuti2014_140_MG | ecosystem: Environmental > Aquatic > Freshwater > Lake | place... | reverse complement strand
CATGTCCTTCAGGCGCTTGATCGAGATCTTGACGGTCTTGAAGTTCGTCAGCATGCCGCCGAGCCAGCGGGCGTCGACGTAAGGCATGCCGGCGCGGCCAGCTTCTTCAGCCAGGATTTCGCGCGATTGACGCTTGGTGCCCACGAAAAGCACGGTGCCGCGGTTTGCAGCCAGTTGACGCACGTACTTCAGCGCGTCCTGGAACATCGGCAGGGTCTTTTCGAGGTTGATAATGTGGATCTTGTTGCGATGACCGAAGATGTAAGGGGCCATCTTCGGGTTCCAGAAGCGGGTTTGGTGGCCAAAGTGGCAACCGGCTTCCAGCATTTCGCGCATAGTCACGGACATGTGAGGGACTCCAATAGGGTTGTGTCTGAAGTCCGCCCCGACATTCCTGAAAAGGAACACCCCGGATGGGCGGACCAGCGATTTACAAAAAACGACCAATCAACAACATTTGCCGGCGAACTGCCCAATCAATTCGGGACCGCCACCAAGCAAGCCCACGATTATAGCAACAAAGCCATGGTCTGCTCAAGCCCTGCTTGCAACCCGAAGAACACCCTGCGAGCTTTAGTCAATCGACGAATCCCCGTATTTCCCTGCTTTCTCGTCACGAAGGTGAGATAATCCCGCTTTGCGAACAGATTTCGGCACAGCTTGTGGCTGCGCCATCACATTTCCAGGCAACGCAGCATGAGTATCCATATCAACACCGCCGAAGACATCGCCCAAATGCGCGTGGCTTGCCGCCTTGCCTCCGAAGTCCTCGACTACATCACGCCCCACGTGAAGCCCGGTGTCACCACCGGCGAACTCGACAAGCTCTGCCACGCCTATATGCGTGACGTACAGGGCACCGTGCCGGCGCCGCTGAACTACGCGCCGCCCGGATACCCGCCCTTCCCGGGCGCCATCTGCACTTCCGTCAACGACGTGATCTGCCACGGCATCCCCGGCGACCGCGTGCTCAAGAGCGGCGACGTGGTGAACCTGGACATCACGGTAATCACCAAGGAAGGCTACTACGGCGACACCAGCCGCATGTTCGTGGTCGGCGAAGCCTCGATCCTGGCCAAGCGCCTGTCGCAGATCACCTATGAATGCATGTGGAAGGGTATCCAGCAGGTGCGCAACGGCGCGCGTCTGGGCGATATCGGGCATGCCATCCAGGTTCACGCGGAAGGCGCGGGCTACAGTGTGGTGCGCGAGTACTGCGGCCACGGCATCGGCAAGGTATTCCATTCCGATCCGCAGATCCTGCACTATGGCCGTCCCAACACCGGCATGGAAATCAAGACCGGCATGATCTTCACGGTCGAGCCGATGATCAACGCCGGCAAGCGCGACATCCGCACGATGCCGGACCAATGGACGGTAAAAACGCGCGACCGCAGCCTGTCGGCGCAGTGGGAACACACGGTGCTGGTGACCGAAACCGGCTACGAGGTGCTCACGCTGTCGGCGGGCTCGCCCGTGCCGCCGGCCTTTATCACAGACACCGTCGCGGCCTGATCCCGCATCCACGCCAGGGCGCCCACCAAGGCGCCCTTTCTTCTTCCAGCCGTGCCCACGAACTCGCCCGCCTACCCCATGGACACCACGCCGGAATTGCTGCTCTGCCAGCGCATTCGCGACAAGCTCAAGGCCGACAAGCAGGCCCTGTTCGCTGATTTCGACGTCACCAATCAGGTCACGCCGCTGGTGACCAGGCTGCGCCGCGCCGTCGACGCCGCACTGGTGGAAGCGTGGACGAGCCTGGAATTGCCGGCCAGCGCCGCGCTGGTGGCCGTGGGTGGCTATGGCCGCGGCGAGCTGTTCCCGTATTCCGACGTTGACGTGCTGCTGTTGCTGCAAGCCGAGCCGGACGCCGACACGGCCGCCCGGCTCGAGCGCTTCATCGGCCTGTGCTGGGATCTGGGCCTGGAAATCGGCTCGTCGGTGCGTACGGTCGACGACTGCATCCGCGAGTCGGCGGCGGACATCACCATCCGCACGTCCTTGCTCGAAGCCCGGCTGCTGACCGGCAACAAGCCGCTGTTCCAGGCCATGCAGACGCGCTACCTGGCCGATATGGACGCCGCCGATTTCTTCCAGGCCAAGCTGCTGGAACTGCGGCAGCGCCACGCCAAGTATCAGGACACGCCCTACGCGCTGGAACCGAACTGCAAGGAAAGCCCGGGCGGATTGCGCGATCTCCAGGTCATCCTGTGGATGACCAAGGCAGCGGGCCTCGGCGACAGCTGGAAAGAGCTTTTCGAGCGCGGCCTGCTGACCGAGCGCGAATCGCAGGAACTGGCGCGCAACGAACGCCTGTTGCGCACGATCCGCGCGCGCCTGCACCTGCTGGCCGGGCGGCGCCAGGACGTGCTCGTGTTCGACTTGCAGACTGCGCTGGCCGAAGCGTTCGGCTATCGTCAGACCACGCACAAGCGCGCCAGCGAACAGCTGATGCGGCGCTATTACTGGGCCGCCAAGGCGGTGACGCAACTCAACAGCGTGCTGCTGCTGAACATCGAGGCGATGCTGTTCCCGAGCGAATCGAAGGTGACGCGCGTCATCAACGAACGCTTCGTCGAACGCCAGGGCATGCTGGAAATCACCAGCGACGATCTGTACGAACAGAATCCGCACGCGATCCTGGAAACGTTCCTGCTGTACGAGCGCACGCCGGGCGTGAAGGGGCTGTCGCCGCGCACCCTGCGCGGGCTGTACAACGCGCGCACGGTGATGGACGCCAGTTGGCGCAACGACCCGGTCAACCGCAAGCTTTTTCTGGCCATCGTGCAGGAACCGCAAGGCATCACGCATGCGCTGCGCCTGATGAACCAGACCAGCGTGCTGGGCCGCTATCTGATCAACTTCCGCCGCATCGTCGGCCAGATGCAGCACGATCTGTTCCACGTCTACACCGTGGATCAGCACATCCTGATGGTGGTGCGCAACATGCGCCGCTTTGCCATCGTCGAGCACACGCACGAATTTCCGTTCTGCAGCCAGTTGATGGCCAGCTTCGACCGACCGTGGGTACTCTGGGTGGCTGCGCTGTTCCATGACATCGCCAAGGGCCGCGGCGGCGATCACTCCAAGCTCGGCACCGTCGATGCTCGGCGCTTCTGCAAGCAGCATGGCATTTCGCGCCAGGACACCGACCTCATCGCGTGGCTGGTGGAAAATCATCTGACGATGAGCCACGTGGCGCAAAAGCAGGACATGACCGATCCCGAGGTGGTCAAGGCGTTTGCGCAGGTGGTCGGCAACGAGCGCTACCTGACGGCCTTGTACCTGCTCACGGTCGCCGATATCCGCGGCACCAGCCCGAAGGTCTGGAATGCGTGGAAAGGCAAACTGCTGGAAGACCTGTACCGCATCACGCTGCGCGTGCTGGGCGGCGCGCAGCTCGATCCGCATTCGTTGTGGGCGCAGAAGCGCGATGACACGATCGCGCAGTTGCGCCTGAAGGCGTTCGACCCCGAACTGGCCAAGCCGCTGTGGAACAAGCTCGACATGTCGTTCTTCATGCGCCACGATGCGCGCGACATCGCCTGGCTGACGCGGCACCTGTTCAACCAGGTCGATGCGGTCGAGCCGGTGGTCAAGGCGCGCATCTCGCCGGCCGGCGAAGGGCTGCAAGTCGTAGTCTACGTCAAGGACCAGCCCGACCTGTTCGCGCGGATTTGCGGATATTTCGAACGCAAGGCCTTTTCGATCCAGGACGCCAAGATCGAGACCACGCGCGATGGTTACGCGCTCGACACCTTCCAGATCACCGATCCCGGCCTGGACGGCGACTATCGCGACATCCTCGCGCTGGTCGAGCACGAACTGGCCCAGCACGTGCGCCAGGAAAGCCCACTGCCCGACCCCACCCAGGGCCGGCTGTCGCGCCAGTCGCGCAGCTTCCCCATCAAGCCGCGCGTCGACTTGCGTCCCGACGAACGCGGCCAGTATTACCTGCTGTCGGTGTCCGCCAACGACCGCACCGGCCTGCTCTACGCCATCGCGCGGGTGCTGGCCAAACATCGCGTGTCCGTGCATTCGGCGCGCATCAATACGCTCGGTGAACGCGTGGAAGACGTGTTCCTGGTCGACGGCTCGCGCCTGACCGCCGACAACCGATTGCAGATTCAGCTTGAACAGGATTTGCTCGACGCGCTGGCCATCTGACTCTTCCGATGGCCAGCGCATGAGCGCTTGGAACGATATGACCGATAGCACCCCTCCCGGCCGCAAGACGCTGGGCATCAAGACCACCTCCCCCTCCGACGCACCGCGCAAGGCGAAGCGGCCTGTACGCGTGTCAGACTTGAACCGCAAGCGCGTCCAGGACGTGGTCACGGGCATCAAGCAAGCCAAGGAGCGCGCATCCGAAAAGGAAAAGCGCAAGCCCGCGGAAGGCGCGCCGCGTCCGGAACGCCAGGCCCGCCCAGCGCGCCCACGTCCGGCCGAAGGGGAACGCGCGCCACGCCGTTATGGCGATGACAATCGCGTCGAGCGTCCGCGCCGCTTCGACGACCAGAACCAGACTGACCGGCCGCGCCGATTCGCAGGCAACGAAGGCGCAACCGATCGCCCGCGCCGTTACGGCGATGACAATCGCGCCGAACGTCCGCGCCGCTTCGACGACCAGAACCAGTCCGACCGGCCGCGCCGCTTCGCAGGCAACGAAGATGCAACCGATCGTCCGCGCCGCTACGGCGATGACAATCGCGCCGAACGTCCGCGCCGCTTCGGCGACCAGAACCAGGCCGACCGGCCGCGCCGCTTCGCCGGAAACGAAGGCGCAACCGATCGCCCGCGCCGCTACGGCGATGACAATCGCGCCGAACGTCCGCGTCGCTTCGACGACCAGAACCAGTCCGACCGGCCGCGCCGATTCGCAGGCAACGAAGGCGCAACCGACCGTCCGCGCCGCTTCGCAGGCAGCGAAGGCGCAACCGATCGCCCGCGTCGTTACGGCGATGACAATCACGCGGAGCGTCCGCGCCGATTCGCAGGCAACGAAGGCGCAACCGATCGCCCGCGCCGTTACGGCGATGACAATCGCGCCGAACGTCCGCGTCGCTTCGACGACCAGAACCAGACCGGCCGTCCGCGCCGATTTGCCGGCAACGAAGGCGCAACCGATAGCCCGCGTCGTTACGGCGATGACAATCGCGCCGAACGTCCGCGTCGCTTCGACGACCAGAATCAGACCGACCGTCCGCGCCGCTTCGCAGGCAGCGAAGGCGCAACCGATCGCCCGCGTCGTTACGGCGATGACAATCGCGCCGAACGTCCGCGTCGCTTCGACGACCAGAATCAGACCGACCGTCCGCGCCGCGATGACAACGGCCCGCGCCGTGGTGCTGCGCCGGCGCGTCGCTTCAGCGACACCGCAGACCGCGCCCGCCCGGTGCGCACCGAGCGCGACGATCGCCCGGCGCCGCGTCCCGCCGCTGCGCAGGCGCCAGCAGAGCCGCGCGACGACGGTCTCGTCCGTCTTTCCAAGCGCATGTCCGAAATGGGCCTGTGCTCGCGGCGCGAAGCCGACGAGTGGATTCCGCGCGGCTGGGTGCTCGTCGATGGCAAGCCGATCACCGAGCTCGGCACGCGCGTGCGCCCCGATGCGGAAATCGAAATCCTGCAGGAAGCGCGTTCGGAACAAGGCGAGCGCGTGACCGTGCTGCTGAACAAGCCGATCGGCTACGTGTCGGGCCAGGCCGAGGACGGCTACGAGCCCGCCGCCGTGCTGTTCGCGCCTGAAAACCAGTGGGAAAACGATCCCACGCGCAAGCGCTTTGCGCCGTGGCAGCGCAAGAATCTGGCCCCGGCAGGCCGGCTCGATATCGACTCCACGGGCCTGCTCGTGCTGACGCAGGACGGCCGCATCGCGCGCGCCCTGATCGGCGACGATTCCAATGTCGAAAAGGAATACTTGGTGCGCGTGGTGTGGGAATCGCCGCAGGGCCCGGTCGAGCGCAATATCAGCGCGGTATTTCCTGAGGACCTGCTCGAACGGCTGCGTTTTGGCCTGTCGCTCGATGGCGTGCCGTTGAAGCCGGCCAAGGTGAGCTGGCAGAACGAGGAACAGCTGCGTTTTGTGCTGCGCGAAGGACGCAAACGCCAAATCCGCCGCATGTGCGAACAGGTGGGACTGAAGGTAGTCGGCTTGAAGCGTGTGCGCATAGGCCGCATCGTGCTGGGCGATCTGCCGCCGGGCCAATGGCGCTTCCTGGGCGCGTTCGAAAAATTCTGACGCCTTGCCGGCCGCCGTGCACCGCTGCCCGCGGCGCACGGCGCGACGCTTCGAAAGCTCAGGCCAGCTGTGCGATGTCGCGCAGCGCCGGCAGCTTGCGCAACGCCGCCTCGGCGTGCTCGTCGGCCGGCACATAGACCAGCAGCCGTGCTCCATTGCGCGGCGCGGTCCAGAAATTCGTCTGGGTCAGGTTGAACGGCCCTGTCGCGGGATGCGTAAAGCCTTTTACGTGGTTCTGAATGCCCCGCACCTGATAGCGCTGCCATAACCCGCGAAAACGGTCCGACGCCGCCATGTAGCGCGCAAGCTGTGCCTCCCACAGCGGATCCTGCACGTGCTCGGCCATCGCCGCGCGATACAGCGCGACCATATGGCAGATCATGCCTTCCCAATCGATCACCGCGCTGCGCCAGCCCGGGTGCGTCAGCGCCAGGTAAATGCAATTGCGGTCTTCGGGCGGCAGGCGCGGAATATCGACGCCCAGCAGCCGGCAATACGCGTCGTTGTGCGCCACGATGTCGAATCGCGCGTTCTGCACCAGCGCCGGAATCGGATCGAGCTGGTCGAGCAGACGCTGCACCGTGATCGATACAGTTTCGCAAGCAGCCGTGCCCGCCAGGGCCGACGGACGTTGCAGACCAGCCAGCGTGAACAGATGATCGGTTTCCGACGCCGAGCACTGCAGCGCCGCCGCCACCGCGTTCAGCACCTTTGGCGAAACGCGAATGGGGCGACCCTGTTCGAGCTTGGTGTACCAGGTGATGCCGATGTCAGCCATCGCTGCCACTTCCTCTCGCCGCAAGCCCGGCGTGCGGCGGCGTCCGATCCGCGACAAGCCAAGCCGCGCCGGATCGAGGCTTTCGCGGCGTGCGCGCAGGAACGCGCCGAGTTCAGCCTCACGGCCCGTCGCCGCAATGGCCTCGTGTGAGTCGAGAACCGAATCCAATAACGATGTTGGGTCCTGGCGGGCGTTCACGATGCTCCACTCCTGCATAGCCTGACACTTTTTATACCAGTCTAACTGGACTCTTGTACCAGTCTGGATGGGTGACCATACTCCGGACCTCAAGCTTTGTCGAGGTCCTCCATGCGCACCCCACCCGCTACCGTTTCCACTGCAACGCCGGCTGCCACGCCAGCATCGACTGCCGCCACGCCGACGCTTGGCCCCGGTGGTCTGTACGTGCTGCTGGCCGGGCAACTGTTGCCGCAGATCGATTTCTCCATCGTCAACGTCGCACTGCATCCCATCGAGCACGGCCTGCATGCCAGTGCGACCGAGCTGGAACTGCTGGTGGCCGTCTATGGCGTGGCCTTCGCCGTCTGTCTGGCGATGGGCGGGCGGCTTGGCGACAACTTCGGCAGGCGCCGGATCTTCAATCTGGGCGTGCTGCTGTTTGGCATCGCCTCGCTGCTGTGCGGCGTGGCCGGATCGATGCCGATGCTGCTCGGTGCGCGGCTGCTGCAAGGCGCGGCGGCCGCGCTGTTGGTGCCGCAAATCCTGGCGACGATCCACGTCGGCCTGCGTGGTGCGTCGCACGCGCGTGCGCTTGCTCTGTTTGCGTCGGTGGGCGGCATCGCGTTCATCATCGGACAGGTGCTGGGCGGTTTCCTGGTCGATGCCGACATTGGCGGGCTCGGCTGGCGCAACGCCTTCCTGATCAACCTGCCCGTCTGCGCGGCGATTCTCGCGCTTTCGCCGCGCGTGATTCCGGAAACGCGCCGCGACAATGCAGCCGGCGTCGACGTTCCCGGCACGACGCTGCTGGCCGTCATCATCCTGGCGATCCTGCTGCCCATTTCGATGGGGCCGATGTTCCACTGGTCGTGGCCGTTGCTGGCGGTGCTGATGTCCGCCGCACCGCTTACGCTATGGCTGTGGCGCGTTGAACTGCGCCAGGAGCGGCGCGGCGCCCACCCCCTGCTGCCGCCTTCGCTGGTACGGCTGCCGAGCGTGCGCTTCGGCTTTATCGTGGCGATCCTGTTCTATGCGTGCTGGAGCGGTTTCATGTTCGTTCTGGCGCTGGCGTTGCAGGGCGGCGGCGGCATGACGCCGACCATGGCTGGCAACGCGTTCATTCCGCTGGGCTTGGCGTTTTCGGTCACCGCCTTGCAGAGTCCGCGCATCGTGAATTGGCTGGGCCGCACGCGTGTGCTGGTGTGCGGTTGCCTGATCCAGATGGCCGGCATGGCGGCGCTGGCCTGGACACTGCGTCATGTCTGGCCGCATCCGGACCTGCTGAACCTGGCGGCGCCGACCATACTGATTGGCGTGGGCAATGCGATGGTGGTGGGCTGCTTCTACCGCATCGGTCTGGCGGATATTCCGCCCGAACACGCGGGTGCGGGCAGTGCCGCGCTGGCAACGGTGCAGCAGGCTGCGCTGGGATTGGGCTCCGCGCTGTTGGGCTCGGTATTCGCCCAGTCGCTCCATCATGGCGGCGGCTATCTCGACGCCACGTTGGCCAGCCTGGGCGCGGAACTGTGCGTGATGACGATCCTGGTGGCCGCGGCGCTGGTTTATCACACGCGCCACGGCCAACCGGTGCAGGCGCGCTGCGCCGCCGCCCCGGCTCAGTCGTCGTAGTTGGCCGGCAACTCCGGGAACAGCACTTCCGTAAAGCCAAAGCGCGTGAAGTCCTGGATCCGCATCGGATACAGCACGCCGATCAAATGGTCGCACTCGTGCTGTACCACGCGCGCGTGGAACCCCTCGGCCACGCGGTCGATCGGATTGCCCAACAGGTCGAATCCCGAATAGCGCAGGCTGGCATGGCGCGGCACTACGCCGCGCATGCCGGGCACCGACAGGCACCCTTCCCAGCCCTCCTCCATGTCGTCGGACAGCGGTTCGAGCACCGGGTTGATCAGTACCGTCTTCGGCACGGTGGGCGCGTCCGGATAACGCGGATTACGGTCGAAGCCGAAAATCACCACCTGCAGGTCCACGCCGATCTGCGGCGCGGCAAGCCCGGCGCCGTTGGCATGTTCCATCGTGTCGAACATGTCGTCGATCAGCACCCGCAACTCGGGCGTATTGAAGTGCGTCACGGGCCGCGCCTTCTGCAGCAGCCGCGGATCGCCCATCTTGAGAATCTCGCGAATCATTGCGCGTCTCCGGTTTGCATTGCAGCGGAATCGGCCAGCAGTTTCAACATGCCGTCCTCGTCGAGTACCGGCACGCCAAGCGCCTGCGCCCGCTCGAGCTTGCTGCCGGCCTCGGCGCCCGCCACGACATAGTCGGTTTTCTTCGAGACCGATCCGGCCACCTTGGCGCCGGCCGCTTCGAGCTTTTCCTTGGCGTCCTCGCGCGACATCGTCGGCAAGGTGCCGGTCAGGACGATTGTCTTGCCCGCCAATGGCAGCGGCGCGCGCGCGGCGGGCTCGGATTCCGGCCAGTGTACGCCCGCGGCGCGCAGCTGTTCGATCACCTCGACGTTGTGGGCCTCGGCCAGGAAGTTCGCGATCGACTGCGCCACCACGGGCCCCACATCGTTGACTTCCAGCAAGGCGGCTTCGTCGGCGGCCAGCAGGTTGTCGAGCTTGCCGAAATGCTTGGCCAGATCCTTCGCCGTGGCTTCGCCCACGTGTCGGATGCCGAGCGCAAAAATAAAGCGATTCAGCGTGGTTTCGCGCGAAGCGTCGATCGCCTGCACGAGGTTGGCGGCCGACTTGTCGGCCATACGATCGAGCGCCGCCAGCTTGGCCACGCCGAGTTTGTATAGGTCGGCCGGCGTGCGCACGATGCCCTGGTCAACCAGTTGTTCCACCACCTTGTCGCCCAGGCCTTCGATATCCATGGCGCGGCGCTGCGCAAAATGCAGCAGCGCCTGCTTGCGTTGCGCCGCGCAGATCAGTCCGCCCGTGCAGCGCGCCACGGCCTCGCCTTCGAGCTTTTCGACATGCGATCCGCATACCGGGCACGCCGTGGGCATGACAAACGCGCGCGCGTCGGCGGGACGCCGCTCCAGCACCACCGCCACAACTTCGGGGATCACATCGCCCGCGCGGCGCACGATGACGGTATCGCCGATATGCACGTCCTTGCGGCGGATTTCGTCTTCGTTGTGCAGCGTGGCGTTGGTCACCGTCACGCCGCCGACAAACACCGGCGCCAGCCGCGCGACCGGCGTGATTGCGCCGGTGCGGCCCACCTGCACCTCGATATCCTCGACTGTGGTGGTCATTTCCTGGGCTGGAAACTTGTGCGCCAGCGCAAACCGCGGCGCGCGCGAGACAAAGCCCAGTTGCTCCTGCTCCGGAATCGCGTTGACCTTGTAGACCACGCCGTCGATGTCGTAGGGCAACTGATCGCGCCGCTGACCGATATCGCGGTAAAACGACAACAATCCTTGCGCGCCCCGCACCACGCGGCGCTCGTCGCAAACGGGTAGACCCATTGCGGCAAACCCGTCGAGCATTACGCTGTGCGTCGGCGGCCGGTCGGCGCCCTGCAGTTCACCGAGGCCATAGGCAAAGAACGACAGCGGACGCTTGGCCGTGATGCGCGGATCGAGCTGGCGCAGACTGCCCGCCGCGGCATTGCGTGGGTTGACGAACGTTTTCTCGTCCGCGTCGGCCTGGCGCGCGTTAAGCTTGTCGAATTCGGCGCGATACATGAACACTTCGCCGCGGACTTCCAGCACCGCTGGCGCCTTGCCGCGCAGCTTCAGCGGAATGGCCTTGATCGTGCGCACATTGGCGGTCACGTCCTCGCCGGTCTCGCCATCGCCACGCGTCGCGGCCTGCACCAGCTTGCCGTCCTCGTAGCGCAACGACATCGCCAGGCCGTCGAACTTCAGTTCGCACGAATACTCGACCGCGTTGTCGGCGGCATCGGCCGCGTCGAACAGATCGTCCGCGGGTGCTGCGGCGGCGGGCGCGCGGCCCAGCCCCTGCGCACAGCGCCTGTCGAAATTGATTACGTCCTCGTCTTCGAAGCCGTTGTTCAGCGACAGCATCGGCACACGGTGACGCACGGTGTCGAATGCCGACAACGGCGCCCCGCCAACCCGTTGCGTGGGTGAATCGTCGGTCAGCAGATCGGGGTGTTCGGTCTCCAGCGCCTGCAGCTCGCTGAACATCGCGTCGTATTCGGCATCGGGAATCGTCGGCGCATCGAGCACGTAATACTGATGGCTATGGCGCTCGATTTCGGCGCGCAGCCATTGCACGCGCTGCGCCGGCGTCGCATCGGCGGGCAAAGCGCCGGCGGGCGCCACGGCCGGAGCCGGCGCGCCTGGGGTCTTGGCAGTCATGGGACGGACTCCTGCTACAGGCTGAACAGGCGAACGGCCACCGGGGATCCGGCCGGCATGCCACGGGCTTCCAGCTTGTCGTAGAGTTTTTCGAGCTGGGTGAAGATCGCCACGAACGACGCCTCCGTGAGCGGACGCATATTGTCGTCGACCAGTTGCGCGCCCATGCGTTGCGCGAGGCTGTAGCCGTATTCGCAAACCGTCTTGAACGGCTTGATTTCCTGCGGCGCCTGCGGCACGTCCAGCAACAGCGTGATCTGGCGGCCAGCGTTGAGCGTCAGGTCATCGCGCAGGAAATTGGTGTCGCCGAACTGCAGCGTAAACAGCGGCTTCTGCACGCCGTCGGCATCGGGTTCGTAGCGGATGAAACGCGTGCCGTCGCGCGACAGCACCAGGCCGTCCTGCGTGGCCACGGTCTGCACATAGGCGGCGGACCACGGCGCGCCGTCCGAGATGACATTGACGCCAAGCTGCACATCGGCCCCTGCGGCAAAGCCGTCCAGCTCGCGCGCGTTGGCCACGGTTTCGGTCATGTCGGGCAGATCGGCCGACGCATCGAGCGATTCGGCGAGCGCCTCCACGGCGTTGACGAACTCGGAGAATTCCAGCGCGTTGAGCGGACCGCTGCGATTGGCCAGTTGCACCGCCACTTGCAGGTCTTCGTATTGATGGCCGGCCGTCACGGCTTCCCAGGCGTTGGTTTCCGCGCGCAGGCCTTCGATGTGCACCTGCTTGGTTCCGGCGCGGCGCAGGCGGCCCGTCAACGGCAGGATCCGGTCCCCCGAGGCCTTGCGTTCGAGATGCATCGGCACGATGCAGTCGATCAGCGGATCGATCACGGCGGGCGTGGGCTGGCCGTCCGGCACCGCGGGCTCGGCCTTGGCGCTTGGCTGTCCGCTGGCCTGCGCGTGCGCTTCGGCGCGGCTGTCCGCGTGGGTTTCCGAATGGGCCTCGGAATGGGCGTCCTGACGTGTGTCCGCATGCGCATCCGATTGCGCGGCTGCACCGGCTTCGGCGTGCCCGGCGGCTACCGCCACCTCGTCGGCCACGATCTCGTCGGCATCGGCCGAACCAGCGGCGGCGTGCGCGGCCACGGTCGCCGTGGCGACATCGGCCGGATCGTCGCGTTCCGGCTGCATACCCTTGCCGGCCTGACCCAGCGTGGGCTCGCGGCGCGATACGTGTTCGGGCGGCGCTTCCTTGAGCCTCGCCTGCGTCTCGGGCTGCGTGGTCTTGCCGACCACCGGCTCGCGCATCGGCGGCAGGTCATCCTCGGGCATCAGCGGGCGCACGCGGCGCGCCTTGTGAATCTGCCAGCGGTTATAGGCCACCAGCAACAGCAGCAATACAACCCCCGCGATGATCAGTGCGTTTTGCAGTTCCATCTTAAGCGGCCTCCGCCATCGATACGGCTGCATCCATGTCCACCGCCACGATGCGCGAAACACCCTGCTCCTGCATCGTCACGCCAATCAGTTGATGGGCCATCTCCATCGCAATCTTGTTATGGGAAATAAATACGAACTGGGTCTTGTCCGACATGCGCGCCACCATATTGGCGTAGCGCTCGGTATTGGCGTCGTCCAGCGGCGCATCGACCTCGTCGAGCAAGCAGAACGGCGCCGGGTTGAGCTGGAACATCGCAAACACCAGTGCAATTGCCGTCAGCGCCTTTTCGCCGCCGGACAGCAGGTGGATCGTCGAATTCTTCTTGCCCGGCGGCTGCGCCATGACCTGCACGCCGGCATCGAGAATTTCCTCGCCAGTCATGATCAGGCGCGCCTGCCCGCCGCCGAACAGCGATGGGAACAACTCGCCAAAGTGATGATTGACCTGATCGAACGTGCCTTGCAGCAGCGCGCGCGTTTCCTGGTCGATCTTGGCGATGGCGTCTTCCAGCGTATTGATGGCGTCCGTCAGGTCGGCCGACTGCGCGTCGAGGAACGTCTTGCGCTCGCGCGCGGCGGCGAGTTCGTCCAGCGCGGCCATGTTGACCGGTCCCAAGGCGTTGATGGCGTTGTTCAGGCGCGTGACTTCGCCCTGCAGGTACGACGGCTTGAGGTCCGCCGTCAGTTTTTCGGCCAGCGCGGCCTCGTCCACTTCGGCCGTGGCCAGTTGCTCGGTGAATTGCTCCTGGTTCAGGCGCGCCGCCTGTTCCTTGAGCTGGCATTCGGTGATGCGGTCGCGCAGCGGCTGCAGGCTTCGCTCGGCGGCCAGGCGCTGCTCATCGAACTGGCGCAGTTGCGCGGACAGCGCATCGAGTTCGATGCGCGCGGCGGACAGCTTCTGCTCCTTTTCGGCGCGGATCTCGAGCGCTTCCTGCAGCCCGGTATTGGCGGTCTGCTCGTTGATGGTCTCGAGTTCCGCGCGCGCGTTTTCGAGCGATTCCGCGATTCGTTCGCTCTGATCGCCGGCCATCTGGATATTGCGGCGCAATTCGTCGATGCGTCCGGCCAGGTTGCGCTCGGCAAACAGCGCTTCCTGCGCGGCGCGCTCCAGATCGCGCAATTGCTGACGGGCGCCGGCCAGCTTGGCATCCATCGCATCGAAGGCCATCTGCTGGTCTTCATGCGACGCCTGCAGCTCGGCCAGTTGCGCGTCGTGCTGCTCGAACGCGGCCTCGGACTCGGCGCGGATGGCGCGCTGCTCATCGATCTGCGCGTCGATTTCGGCCAGTTCCTCGCGAATCTGTCCGCTGCGCGCGGAAAAACGCTCCATCGCCTGCGACAGCTTGAGCACATCCATCTGCAGCGCATGCACGCGGCGCGTCGCCTGTTCGGCGCGCGCACGCGCATCGATCAGCGCCGTGGCCGCATGCGTGTACGCCGCTTCGGCGCGCACCGATGCCGACTTGGCCTCATCGGCCAGCAGGGTCTGCGCGCGCGACTGCTTCTGCAGGTTCTCGATCTCCTGCTCGCGCGCCAGCATGCCGGCCTGCTCGGAATCGGCGGCATAGATCTGGATCGCATTGCGGCCGATCAGATGACCTTCGGCGACCACGAACTGCGCGCCTTCGGGCAGCGACTGGCGCGCGGCCAGCGCCTGCGCCATGTCGGTGGCCGTGTAGACATCGGCCAGCCAGTCCTGCATGACGGCGCGGATGCCGGGCTCGGTGATCTGCAGCAGCGACATCAGCGGACGCAAGCCCGCCGGGACCTCCATCGGACGCGCGGCGGCCGGCGGCGTGTAGAAAGCGAGCTTGGCCGGCGGCGCATCCGACAGGAACGCCTTGACCCAGTCCAGGTTGGAAACTTCCAGCGCGGCGAGTTTTTCGCGCAGCACCGATTCGAGCGCGTTTTCCCAGCCCGGTTCGATGTGTACCTTTTTCCAGAGCCGCGGCAGTTCGGCCAGACCATGGCGCTCGAGCCACGGCTGCACCTTGCCATCGGTCTGCACGTTTTCCTGAAGCTGACGCAGCGCGGCGAGGCGTGCGTCCAGCGCCGCGATCGCACCGGCTTCGCTCTGCACGCGCTCCTGCGCGGCGCGGCGCTCGGCGTCCAGGCGCGGCACCGCTTCCTCGCAATCCATCAGCACGGCCTGCGCTTCCTCGAGCATGGCCTCCTGCTCGGCCAGGTCGACGCGCAATTCTTCCAGGCGCACTTCGTCCGGGCGGTCCAGGCTCTTTTCCTCGCCCTGCAGACGTTCCTTGCGCTGCTCCAGCTGCTGCAGCAGCTGATTGGCGTTGCGTTGCTGCGCGGCTTCCAGCTTGAGCGCCTGCTCGGCCTGCATGATGCCGCCGCGCTGGTCGTTGAGCATGGTCTGCGCATCGCGCCACTGCGCTTCCAGCGTCGGCAGCTCATCGCTCTTCTGTGCCACGGTTTCCTGCGCCTCGATGGTGCGGGCCTCGGCCAGCGCCAGGTTTTCCTCGGCCTGCGCCAGCTCTTCGCTGGCCTGGTCGGCCTTGCCCTGCCACTGTTCGCGCTGTGCGCTCAGGGCCGCGATCTGTGCCTGCAGACGGTTGCGCGACTCCACCACGTAGCGGATTTCGGCCTCGAGCTTGCTGACTTCGGCGTTGGCCTCGTACAGCGCGCCCTGCGCCGCGTGCATGCCATCGGACGCCGCGTAGTGCGCCGCGCGCATCGTTTCGAGCTCCGCTTCGACATGGCGCAGCTGCGCGGTCTGGGCTTCGAGGTCGATCTGGGCCTGCTCGATGGCGCGTGCATGGCGTTCCTGCTCGGCCTGCGCCTCGCGCTTGCGCAACAGCCACAGCAGGTGCTGCTTTTCTTCGCCTTCGGCTTGCAACTGCTTGAAGCGCTGCGCCACTTCGGCCTGGCCTTCGAGCTTTTCGAGGTTGTTGCCCAGTTCGCGCAGGATGTCTTCCACGCGGGTCAGGTTTTCGCGCGTGTCACCGAGACGGTTTTCGGTTTCGCGGCGGCGTTCCTTGTACTTCGACACGCCGGCGGCTTCTTCGAGGAAGATCCGCATGTCGTCGGGCTTGGCCTCGATGATCCGCGAGATCATGCCCTGCCCGATGATCGCGTAGGCGCGTGGCCCAAGGCCCGTGCCCAGGAAGATGTCCTGGATGTCCTTGCGTCGCACCGCCTGATTGTTGATGTAGTACGAGGACGTGCCGTCGCGCGTGAGCACGCGCTTGACGGCCACTTCGGCGTACTGGCTCCACTGGCCAGCCGCGCGGCCTTCGGCGTTGTCGAACACCAGCTCCACGCTGGCGCGCCCCGCGGGCTTGCGCGCGGTGGAGCCGTTGAAAATCACATCCTGCATGGATTCGCCACGCAACTCAGACGCGCGTGACTCACCAAGCACCCAACGCACCGCATCGATAATGTTGGATTTACCGCAGCCGTTGGGACCTACGATGCCGACCAATTGGCCGGGCACTTGAAAATTGGTGGGATCGACGAAGGACTTGAAGCCCGCCAGCTTGATCGAGGACAGTCGCACGGTTGTCGTGTGGTTTGGGCGATACGAGAAATGGAAAGGCCGGGCCGATGCCAGAGTCCGCGGCCGGACGTGACGCCAGCGCCGCAAATCACTCCCGGAGCCCGTGAGATTGGCGGTAATCATACCATCGCCAATCGCCCCTCCGGACGCTTTCTCGACCGTTGCGCGCATCATGAACACGCTGCCTGGCGCTACGAAAAACCTTTTTACATTCGCAACTTGCATGAGTTGCTGCAAGTATTTTCTAGTCCGTAAAACTGTTTCATGAAAACGTCATCGCACTAAATCCAACGGAAACTTCCTAGGGTTAGTGCTAGTCTCTGCAAATGCCTGCGTGATCCCGGAGGCCCTCTACGGGAAGCGCTCTCCCCGCCGCTCGGCCTCGACAAACACTGTCCGCCAACCCGAGCGGCCAGTCTGAAGCCTGATTGCAATCGGTACAGCAGCCTGGAGGACCCAGCATGACCGCACCATCATCGGCGCCAGTTTCCGCTGATCTCCCGTGGTCGATTTCGGACATCGACTACTCGTCCATCGATATCGCCAAGGTGCGGGACGATCGCACCCTGTTCTACCTGCTGACCGCGGCGTCGTTCATCGAAAGCGGCTCCGACACCTACGCAGGCAATCTCGCCCAGTACTACGCCGATGTGCCCGACGCCGCCGAATGGCTGTCTGACCATTGGGAAAGCGAGGAACTGCAGCACGGACGCGCCCTGCGCCACTACGTCGCGCACGTCTGGCCCGAATTCGATTGGGAGCGCGGCTACCAGCGCTTCTTCGAGGAATACAGCAAGACCTGTTCGATCGACAATTTCGAGCGCTCGCAGGCGTTGGAAATGGCGGCGCGCTGCGTGGTGGAAACCGGCACCGCGACGTATTACCGCGCACTCGAGCAGGCCACCGACGAGCCGGTGCTGCGCGACCTGACGCGCCGCATCGCCAATGACGAAGTCCGCCACTACAAGCATTTCTTCCGCCATTTCAATACGCTCGCCGACCGCGAGCGGCTGGGGCGCACGCGGGTGCTGGCGGCGCTGGCGCGGCGCCTGCTGGAAATCAAGAACGAAGACGCCGAGATTGCGTTGCGCAACGTGCTGCGCATCGAGCAGGACCGCGAGGACGTATCCGAGCACGAGGTCCGCGCGCTCAATTCGCGCTGCAGCGCCGTGGTGCGCCGCCATCTTCCGCTCGAAATGACGGTCAAGATGCTGCTGCGGCCGCTGCACCTGCACGCCCGATTCGAAAGTTTTGTACGGCGGCCGATCGTCGCCATGGTGTCGCGCGTGATGTTGTATTGACATCCGCCGCGCCCCGCACGGGGCGTGCCTATTTGCGCCGATTCCGCAGGTAGGGGCGATACGCGGCATTCCTTTATAATGCTGCGTTTCAACCGCCCCGCCGCCAGCCACCGTGAATCCGCGCCTCGACCTGCTCCAGACCTATCCCTTCGAGAAACTGCGCGTGCTGGTGGCCGACGTGAAACCCGCCGACAAGCCTGCCATCAGCTTTGGCATCGGCGAGCCCAAGCATCCGACGCCCCAGTTCATCAAGGACGCCATGACCGCTTCGCTGTCGGGCCTGGCCGTGTATCCGGCCACCGCCGGCACCGATGCGCTGCGCCAGACCATCGCGGGCTGGCTGGAGCGCCGCTATCGCCTGCCGAAAGTCGATGCGGCCACCGAGGTACTGCCGGTCAGCGGCTCGCGCGAAGCGCTGTTCGCGTTCGCCCAGACCGTGATCGACGCCAGCAAGCCCGATCCGCTGGTGCTTTGCCCCAATCCGTTCTACCAGATCTACGAAGGCGCGGCCCTGCTGGCCGGCGCGCGCCCCGTGTTCGCCAACAGCGATCCGGCGCGCAATTTCGCGCCGGCGTTCGACCAGATCGACGCCGATGTCTGGCCCAACGTGCAATTGCTCTATGTGTGCTCGCCGGGCAATCCGACGGGCGCAGTGCTGTCGCTCGAAGACTGGAAGCAACTGTTCGAGCTTTCGGACCGCTATGGTTTCGTGATCGCCTCCGACGAGTGCTATTCGGAAATCTATTTCGACGAGGCCACGCCGCCGCTGGGCGCGCTCGAAGCCGCCCACCGTCTGGGCCGCGGGTTCGAGCGGCTGGTGATGTTCTCGAGCCTGTCCAAGCGCTCGAACGTGCCGGGCCTGCGCTCCGGCTTTGTCGCCGGCGACGCGGCGATCCTCAAGAAATTCCTGCTATACCGTACCTATCACGGCGCGGCGCTCAATCCCGCGGTGCAGGCGGCCAGCGTGGCGGCGTGGAACGACGAGGCGCATGTGCGCGAAAACCGCGCGGCGTACGTGCGTAAGTTCGCCCAGGTCACGCCGATGCTCGCCGAAGTGCTCGACGTGCAAATGCCCGATGCCGCCTTCTATCTCTGGGCCGACGTCTCGCGCACCGGCCTCAGCGACACCGAGTTCGCGGTGCGGCTGCTGGCCGAACAGAACGTCGCGGTGCTGCCGGGCAGCTACCTGGCACGCGACGCGCACGGCGTGAATCCCGGCACACAGCGCGTACGCATGGCGCTGGTGGCCACGCCCGACGAATGCCTGGAAGGCGCGCGCCGGATTGTCGAATTCTGCAAGTCGCTGGGCTGATCTTTCGCCCGCGCACCGATTGCTTTACTGAACGCCCAGGCGCCGGGGCGCATGTCCCGACGCCGCATCTCCTACACAAATCAACACTGAGAAACTCGCCATGACGCAAGCTCTGCAAGCCCTGATCGACCAGGCCTGGGAAGACCGCACCAGCCTGTCGCCGAAGTCCGCCCCGAACGATATCCGCGAAGCCGTCGCCAACGTGATTTCGCAGCTGGATGCCGGCACGCTGCGCGTGGCCGAGAAGCAAGGCGCCGACTGGATCGTCAACCAGTGGGTCAAGAAGGCCGTGCTGCTGTCGTTCCGCCTGGAAGACAACGCGCCGATGAGCGCCGGCGGTTTCGCCCAGTTCTACGACAAGGTGCCGACCAAGTTTGCCAACTGGAGCCAGGAAGACTTTGCACGCGCGGGCTTCCGCGTGGTGCCGCCCGCCGTGGCGCGCCGCGGTTCGTTCATCGCGCGCAATGCGGTGCTGATGCCGTCGTACGTGAACATCGGCGCCTATGTCGATGAAGGCACCATGGTCGACACCTGGGCCACGGTCGGTTCGTGCGCGCAGATCGGCAAGAACGTGCACCTGTCCGGCGGCGTCGGCATCGGCGGCGTGCTGGAGCCGCTGCAGGCCAACCCGGTCATCATCGAGGACAACTGCTTCATCGGTGCGCGTTCGGAAGTTGTGGAAGGCGTGATCATCGAAGAAAACTCGGTGATCTCGATGGGCGTGTACCTTGGCCAGTCGACCAAGATCTACGACCGCGAAACCGGCGAGATCCACTATGGCCGCGTGCCGGCTGGCTCGGTGGTGGTGGCGGGCAACCTGCCGTCCAAGGATGGCAAGTACAGCCTGTACTGCGCCGTGATCGTGAAGAAGGTCGACGCGCAAACCCGCGCCAAGACCAGCCTGAACGACCTGCTGCGCGGCGACTGATCACGCCAGCCGGTTGACGCAATCGCCGCCGGGCCATCCCCGGCGGCTGGAAGTCCCGCCGATGCCATCCCTTCGCAAGCGACTCATGGCCCTCGATCCCGCCACTGTCAGTACCGTGCTCTCCCTGCTGCCGACCATTCTCGAACAGGCCAACAAGACCATCGAGAAGCTCAAGAAAGGCAAGCGCCGGGACGATGGCGCGCAGCCTGACGCAACGGAGCCGCGCGACCCGGCCGTCCGCATCGCGGAGCTGGAGGCGGCGGCCGTGCAGCAGGCCGAGTCGGTCAAGATGCTGGCCGAACAGCATGCCATCACGATCGAGGCGCTGCGCCGCGAGGCCGCGCGCCTGGACCGGCGCCTGCGGCTGATGACCGCCGTGGCCATGGCTGGCGTGGCGCTCGGCCTGGGCGGGCTGGTGATCGCCCTCAACCTGCTTTTCCGCTAACCCGGCCCCTCGCCAGGCCGCCGACCCGCACCACCATCATGACCGTCCTGCTTTACGGCATTCCCAATTGCGACACCGTCAAGAAGGCCCGCACGTGGCTGGATGCGAACGGCGTGGCATTCACGTTCCACGATTTCAAGAAGCAAGGCGTCGACGAAAAAATGCTGCGCGCGTGGCTCAGGCACGTACCGCTGGCCACGCTGCTCAACAAGAAGGGCACCACCTATCGCGCGCTGTCCGATGCCGACAAGGCAAAGGCCGAAAGCGAGGCCGGCGCGATCGCACTGATGCAGGCCAGCCCTTCGCTGATCAAGCGTCCCGTGCTCGACCACGACGGCCAGGTCAGCGTCGGGTTCTCCGCCGACGCCTACGCCGCGCTGTTCTGACGTTTCTTGCTCCACCCTGCCCCATGAATCCGACCCTTGCCCTGACCGAAGACCTGATGCGCCGCCGCTCGGTCACCCCCGCCGACGAAGGCTGCCAGGCCGTGCTGCAGGCGCGCCTGTCCGCGCTTGGCTTTACCTGCGAAAACATCGTCAGCGGCCCTGACAGCTTCCGTGTGACCAACCTTTGGGCGGTCAAGCGCGGCACGCAAGGCGCCGCCGGCAAGCTGCTGGCGTTCGCCGGACACACCGACGTGGTGCCCACCGGCCCGATCGAGCAATGGTCGTCCGATCCGTTCGAGCCGACGCATCGCGACGGCAAGCTCTACGGCCGCGGCGCCGCCGACATGAAGACGTCGATTGCCGGCTTCGTGGTGGCGTGCGAGGAGTTCATCGCCAGCCATCCCGACCACGCCGGCTCGATCGCTTTCCTGATCACCAGCGACGAGGAAGGTCCTGCGCATGACGGCACGGTCAAGGTGGTGGAGGCGCTGCAGGCGCGCGGAGAACGTCTCGACTACTGCGTGGTGGGCGAGCCCACGTCGGTCGACACGCTGGGCGACATGGTCAAGAACGGCCGGCGCGGCTCGCTGTCGGGCAAGCTGACGATCCAGGGCGTGCAAGGCCACATTGCCTACCCGCACCTGGCGCGCAACCCGATCCATCTGGCCGCGCCCGCGCTGACCGCGCTCGTGAACGAAACCTGGGACCAGGGCAACGAGTATTTCCCGCCGACCACCTGGCAGATGTCGAACATCCACGCCGGTACCGGCGCCACCAACGTGATTCCGGGCCACGTCACGATCGATTTCAATTTCCGCTTCTCGACGGCCAGCACGCCCGACGGCCTGAAGTCACGCGTGCATGCGATTCTCGACCAGCACGGCCTGCAGTACACGCTGGACTGGACGCTCGGCGGAGAACCGTTCCTGACGCCGCGCGGCGATCTCTCCGAAGCGATGGCCGCTGCCATCGCGGCGGAAACCGGCGTCACCACCGAGCTGTCGACCACGGGCGGCACGTCCGACGGCCGTTTCATTGCCAGGATCTGCCCGCAGGTCATCGAGTTCGGCCCGCCCAACGCCAGCATCCACAAGATCGACGAACACGTGGAAGTGCGTTTCATCGAGCCGCTGAAGAATGTCTATCGTGGCGTGCTCGAACGCCTGATCGCCTGATCGTTGGAGCGACACCCGCCATGCCTACCCCATCCCCTCTGCAAACCGTCCGCGACCTGCTGCGCCTGGCGGTGTCGCGCTTTACCGCCGCCAAGCTGTCGTTTGGCCACGGCAGCGCCAACGCCTACGACGAAGCGGCCTATCTGGTGCTGCATACGTTGAGCCTGCCGCTCGATACGCTCGATCCCTTTCTCGATGCACGACTGCTGCCCGAAGAAATCGATGCGGTGCTGAAGGTGATCGACCGTCGCGTCACCGAACGCGTGCCGGCCGCCTACATCACGCATGAAGCGTTCATGCACGGCTTGCGCTTCTACGTCGATTCCCGCGTGATCGTGCCACGCAGCTTTATCGGCGAATTGCTGCAGGACGGTCTGCAGCCGTGGCTTGGCGACGTCGAGGAGATTGGCCCGGTACTGGAGCTGTGCACGGGGTCTGGCTGCTTGCCGATCATCGCCGCGCACGTCTGGCCCAATGCGCATGTCGATGCCGTCGATATCTCGTCCGATGCGCTCGCCGTGGCGCGCCGCAATGTGGCCGACTACAAGATGGAGGATCGCATCGCGCTCTATCAGGGCGATCTCTACGCACCGCTGCCGTCGGGCGCCACGTACGACGTGATCCTGACCAATCCGCCCTATGTGAACGAGCAGTCGATGCGCGACCTGCCGGCCGAATACCTGGCCGAGCCGCGCATCGCGCTGGCTGGCGGTGACGACGGCATGGACATCGTCCGCCGTATCGTCGCCGGCGCGAAAAAGCGCCTGAATCCGGGCGGCGTGCTGGTGGTGGAAATCGGCAATGAACACGCCAACGTGCAGGCTGCGTTCCCGGAGCTCGATATCGTGTGGCTGTCGGTCAGTGCCGGCGACGATCAGGTGTTCCTGGTCACGTACGACGCATTGCCCGACTGAGAGGAGCGGATCGCCCCCTGCGCGCGCCGGCACAGGCGAAACATCCGGTCGCCCAATAAAAAACGCGCCATGAGTGATCATGGCGCGTTTTCGTTTGGCAAGGCGCGCGCAATGGCGCGTCACATGCCGCCAGGGCCGACCGAGTAGATCGTGCCGTTGGACGACACCTGGTAGTAGTCGGCGCCAACGCCCACCCAGTGATAACCCTTCTTCGGCGCGGGCAGGTTGTAGTCCTTGTACTTGTCGATCACGTATTGCCGGTCACGGAACTCGGTGGGCAGCTTTTGCCCCTTGCTCCATTTCTGCGGCGTATACGGCGATTGCGCGCCCATCGGCATGCTGCCGCTGCTGCCGGATTGCATCCCTTGCTGCATACCGGGCTCCATGCCCTGCTGCATCGATCCGGGGCGCGATGGCGCCATGCCGCGTGGCGGGGTGCCGCCACGTGCCGGCGGCATCGGCGTGGCCGACGGTGGCATCGCGCCAGCCTGTCCGGGCGACGGCATCGGGGTCGGGCCCGACGGCTGGCTCTGGCCCGGCATCGGTTGCATCTGGCCCTGCATCGGCTGTTGCTGCTGCGCCTGCGCGAACGGCATGGTCAGCAGACCGGCGGCGACCATGACGGCGGGTATTAACGTCTTCGTTTTCATCGTGATCTCCTCACAGATGGAACACGGCAGACTGCCCGCGAACCGGACAGCCCCAACCAAGCTTAGTAGCAATTGCGGGGCCCGCATTGTCAGATATGCGGAAATCGTCCGAACAATGACGTTTTTTGCCAATCGATTCAGGTACTTGGGCCACCGCGGTGAAATCGGCGCAAGTCCGCGTGCCCGTTCCCGAATGCTGGCGCACGCAGATTCGGCCAGTATCGTGTGTAGCAATTTCCGCGACCGTGCTGCGGCGCGGCACATCTTCTTCTTGCGGCCATGCTGAAAGTTTCCTAGAAATTGGTCAGACCGCTTGACCATTTGTCCGCTGCTCGCCCGGGAAACCCCATGCCGCTTCAGCAGATCGAACCGCGTCGCCTGTACCGCCAGATTGCCGACCAGTTGCGACGGCTGATCGAAGGCGGCGAGTTTCCGGTGGGGTCGCGCCTGCCGCCCGAGCGCGACCTGGCGGCGCAGCTCGGCGTGTCACGCCCATCGGTGCGCGAGGCGTTGATCGCGCTGGAAGTGGAAGGGCTGGTCGAAGTGCGGATGGGCTCCGGCATCTACGCCTGCGCCGCGGACCCCGCGCCGCTTGCCACGCCCGCCGGCAGCGTGATGGCCGAGCCGCCGCTGGATGTCATCCGCGCGCGCCAGACCATCGAGGGCGAAATGGCCGCTAACGCCGCGCGCCAGTGCACGCCCGCGCTGCTCGATGCGCTGGCCGCATCGGTGGCCATGATGGAAGAAGAGGCCGCCGGGGGCAATATTCCCGTGCGCGGCGATCGCCTGTTCCACCTGCGCATCACGGAAGTTTCCGAGAACGCCGTGCTGTCGCGGCTGGTAGCCGAGTTGTTCGATGAACGGCACAACCCGCTGTTCGCGCAGTTCGGCAGCCATTTCGAGAACGCGGAAAGCTGGTCCGCCGCCATCGCCGAGCATCGCGCCGTGATCGCCGCAATCGCGTCGGGCTCGCCGGACGCGGCGCGTGCCGCGATGTGCGATCACCTCGAACAATCGCACAACCGCTTCTACGCGGCGTGGCCCGGCCATGCCGACGGCGCGACGCACCCATCGCCACCAGCGCCCGTCGGCCCGGCGTCTCCAGCACGCCAGCGGCGCAGGAAATCCGCGAAGGCCGATGTCGGCGCCAACACGCTCAGCGAGGAATCGTGATGTCCCTGACCTGCCATATCCACGCCAGCGAAGACCTGCGCTTCAGCGATGTCGCCCCCGTCGCGCCCGGCCCGCACGAGGTGCTGGTTCGCCTGGGCGCCGCCGGTATTTGCGGATCGGACCTGCACTACTACTTCCACGGCAAGGTGGGCGCATTCGTGATCAAGGAGCCGCTGACGCCAGGGCATGAGGCGTCGGGCATTGTCGAAGCCGTGGGTAGCGCCGTGACGCGCGTCGCGCCCGGCGTCAAGGTCGCCATCAATCCGTCGCACGCATGCGGCCAATGCGATTACTGCCGCACCGGGCGCGACAACCTTTGCCGCAACATGCGATTCCTCGGCAGTGCCAGCATCTATCCGCACGTGCAGGGCATGTTCCGCCAGCACTTCCTGATGCACGAGCAACAGCTCACGCCTGTGGACGCCGACATCTCGCTGGGCGAACTTGCCTTCGCGGAACCATTGTCGGTGGCGCTGCATGGCGTCAATCGCGCGGGCGAACTACTCGGCAAGACCGTGCTCGTAACCGGCGGCGGCACTATCGGCAGCCTGACGGTGATGGCGGCGCGCCTCGCAGGCGCGGCGCGCATCGTGGTGTGCGATATCGCCCAGCGTCCGCTCGATGTGGCACGCGCGGTCGGCGCCGACGAAACCATCCTGACATCGCAGCTCACTCCCGACGCACTGCGCGATATCGCCGACGTCAGTCTGGAAGCCGCGGGCAGCGCGGCGGCGCTTGGCACCTGCCTGGCTGCCACGCGCCGCGGCGGGCGCATCGTCCAGGTCGGCACGCTGCCGGCCGAAGGCCTGCGTTTTCTGGCCAACGACATCATGGCGCGCGAGCTCGACTACGTCGGCGCCTTCCGTTTTGGCCGCGAGTTCGACTGGTCGGTGCGCTATCTGACCAGCCGGCGGCTCGATGTACGCCCGCTGCTGTCGGCACAGCTGCCGCTGGCGCAGGCCGTGGACGCCTTCCATCTGGCGGCCGACAAATCCCGCAGTACCAAGGTGCAGTTGACTGGCTGAGGCGAGCGCCTCGCAACCGACCGGCCCGACCGACAACGCCATACCAACAAGGGCCGGCGGCTTCAACCAAAAACAGGAGACAACCCATGATGCGAATCCGCCGGCAGTTCTCGTGCATGCTCGGTGCGGGCGTGCTGCTCGCCGCCACTGCGTTCTGCACGCCCGTCCTGGCGCAACAGGCGCCGATCAAACTCAAGTGGGCGCACGTGTACGAGACCTCGGAGCCGTTCCACAAGTGGTCGGTATGGGCCGCCGATGAAATCAAAAAGCGCAGCAACGGCAAATATCAGATCGATGTCTTCCCCGCGTCGCAGCTCGGCAAGGAAAACGATATCAACCAGGGCCTGGCGATGGGCACGGTGGACATCATCATCTCCGGCTCGAGTTTCGCGGCCAAATCGTTTCCGCGTATCGGCGTGACGTACTACCCGTACACGTTCCGCGATCCGGCGCATCTGCTGGCCTATACGAAGAGCGATATCTACCGGGAACTGACTACTGGCTACGAACAGAAAACCGGCAACCATATCGTGGCGACCACGTACTACGGCACACGCCAGTCCACCTCGAACAAGCCGTTCTCGCATTGCGCGGAAATGAAGGGCCTGAAGATGCGCGTGCCCGATGTGCCCGCCTATCTGGCGATGCCGCGCGCGTGTGGCGTCAACACATCGCCGATTGCGTTTGCGGAGGTCTATCTGGCCCTGCAGAACGGCACGGTCGAAGCGCAGGAAAACCCGCTGACGACCATCGAGGCAAAGAAGTTTTATGAAGTGCAGAAGTACATCGTGCTGACCGGACATATCGTCGATCACCTCAACACGGTGATTTCCGGATCGCTGTGGAAGCGGCTGTCGGAACCGGAGCGCAAGATGTTCGGCGAGGTGGCGCAGGAAGCCGCCGCCCGCGCGAGCGCCGACGTGGAAGCGCGCGAAAAGGAACTGGTCGCCGTGTTCAAGCAGAAAGGCCTCACGGTCACACCGGTCAGCGTGCCCGAATATCGCGACGCCGTGCTCAAGAACGTGAGCTTCGAATCGCAGGGATATCGCCAGGCCGATTGGGAAAAGATCCAGGCGGTGCGCTAGACGCGCGCCGAGCCACTTCGCCCTTCCCCGGGCCCTGTCCCGCAGCACTGCCCTGCCCTTCAGCAGAACGGAGCCGATGCGATGCAAATGCGATCCCAAGCCATGGACGGCAATGCGCCCGCCCAGCCGCCGTCCGAAGGCGCGCCGCACATGTCCTCGGTCGAGGAAATCGTCCAGAGTTTCGAAGAGGCCGATGCGCAACCGGTGGACCTGTCTGGCTACGCTGCCGAGGACTGGTTCAACTTCGGCCTGTTCTGGCTGATGACACTGCTGGTCTTCCTGCAGTTCTTCACGCGCTACGTGATGAACGATTCGCTGGCGTGGACCGAGGAACTGGCCACCTACTGCCTGATCGGCGTGGTGTTTATCGGCGCATCGATGTGCGTGCGCAAGAGCCGCCATATCCAGGTGGACCTGCTGTATCGCTACCTGCCGCACCGCCCGGCGCGCGCGCTGTCGACGCTGGTCGACGTCGTGCGCACGGCTTTCCTCGGCTATGCGGTGTATCTGGTCTGGCGCTTCATCGGCATCGTCGGCGACGAGCCGATGACCACCGTCGCGTGGAACAAGAGCTACGTCTACTGGCTTGCTCTGGCCGGCTTCGTGCTGATGACCGCGCGCTCGCTGCAGGTGACGTGGCAGAACTGGCGTAACGGATATTCGATCCTGGAACGCCCCGCGGCGTTCGATGCGCTGGACAACTGAGGAGCAGCGGCAATGTGGATCCTGATTGCATCGTTTCTGCTGTTGATGCTGGTGGGCATGCCGGTCGCGATGTCGATGGCGCTGGCGTCGCTGCTCTATATCTGGGCCAGCGGCACGGCGCCCGACGTCATCCTGGCCCAGCGCATGATCGCCGGCGTCGAGAGCTTTCCGCTGCTGGCCGTACCGTTCTTCATCCTGGCCGGCAACCTGATGAACGTGGCCGGCATCACCGGGCGCATCTACAACTTTGCCGTGGCGCTGGTCGGCTGGATGCGCGGCGGGCTCGGCCACGTCAACATCATCGGCTCGGTGATCTTTTCCGGCATGAGCGGCACGGCCATCGCCGACGCGGCGGGGCTGGGCACGATCGAGATCAAGGCGATGAAGGACCACGGCTACGAAACCGAGTTCGCGGTAGGCGTGACCGCCGCGTCGGCCACGCTCGGCCCGATCATTCCGCCATCGCTGCCGTTCGTGATCTACGGGATGATGGCCAACGTCTCGATCGGATCGCTATTCCTGGCTGGCATCGTTCCGGGGCTGGTGCTGACGCTGTTCATGATGGCGACGGTGGCGTGGATCGCGCACCGGCGCGGCTGGGGCGGCGACACCGCGTTTTCGTGGAAGCTGCTCCGCGCCGCCTCGATGGAAATCGTCGTGGTGCTGGCGTTCCCGCTGGCGATCTGGCTGGCCGTGTCGGCCGGTGTATCGACCAATACGGCCGCGATGATCGCGCTGGTGGTACTGCTGGCGCTCGACTGGTATTTCGATTTCTCGGCCGTGATGGCGCTGATGGCGCCGGTGATCCTGATCGGCGGCATGACGCTCGGCTGGTTCACGCCCACCGAGGCGGCCGTCGCCGCCGTGATATGGGCGCTGTTCCTTGGCCTGGTGCGCTACCGGTCGATGACGATGCGCGCGCTGGCGCGCGCCACGCTGGACACCATTGAGACCACCGCGTCGGTGCTGTTCATCGTCACGGCCGCGTCGATCTTCGCGTGGTTGCTGACGACCAGCCAGGCCGCGCAGGCGCTGACCGACACGATCCTCGGTTTCACGCACAACAAATGGGTGTTCCTGCTGCTGGCCAATGTGCTGATCCTGATCGTCGGCTGCTTCATCGACACCACGGCGGCCATTACCATCCTTGTACCGATCCTGCTGCCGATCGTGCTCAAGCTCGGTATCGACCCGATCCACTTCGGGCTCATCATGACGCTGAACCTGATGATCGGCCTGCTGCATCCGCCGCTGGGCATGGTGCTGTTCGTGCTGGCGCGCGTGGCCCGGCTGTCGGTGGAGCGCACCACGATGGCGATCCTGCCCTGGCTCGTGCCGCTGTTCTTGACGCTGATCGCCATCACCTACGTGCCGGCCATCACGCTGTGGCTGCCCGGCCTGGTGGGCAGCAAATGACGACGATCACTCACGTCGATCTGATCCAGCTGGATCTGACCCCGCCGGTGGCGCGCTCCGACGCCATCCAGTCGTTCGTCACGCAGGAAACCCCGCTGGTCCACATCCGCTGCGCGGACGGCAGCGAAGGTATCGGCTACAGCTACACGATCGGCACCGGCGGTTCGTCGGTCATGGCGCTGCTGCGCGACCATCTCGCGCCGCAGCTGATCGGCCGCGATCCGGCACCTATCGAGTCCATCTGGCGCGACCTGCTGTTCAGCACGCACGCCACCTCGGTGGGCGTCATCACCAGCCTGGCGCTGGCCGCCATCGATACGGCGCTGTGGGACTGGCGCTGCCGCCGCGACAGCCAGCCGCTGTGGCTGGCCGCGGGCGGCGCCCAGTCGCGCGTGCCGGTCTACTCGACCGAGGGCGGCTGGCTGCATCTGTCGCAGCGGGCGCTGGTGGAACAGACGCTGGCCGCGCGCGAAGCCGGATTTCTCGGCGCAAAGATCAAGGTGGGCAAGCCGCAACTGGCCGACGACATCGAGCGGCTCCACGCCGTGCGCGAGGCGGCCGGTGCGCATTTCGCGCTGATGATCGACGCCAATCAATGCTTCACCGCGTCCGAAGCGGTGCGACGCGCCGCGCATTTTTCCGGGCTTGGGCTCGGCTGGTTCGAAGAGCCGCTGCCCGCCGACGATCTGGCCGGCCATGTGCGGCTGGCTGCGTCCACGCATCTGCCGATCGCCGTGGGCGAGTCGCTGTATTCGATCGGCCAGTTTGCCGATTACCTGCGCCTCGGCGCGTGCTCGATCGTGCAGGCCGATGTGGCGCGCATCGGCGGTATCACGCCGTGGCTCAAGGTGGCGCATCTGGCCGAGGCGTGCAACGTCTCGATCTGCCCGCATTTCCTGATGGAACTGCATGTGTCGCTGTGCGCGGCCGTGCCCAACGCGGCGTGGCTCGAATACATCCCACAACTCGACGCGATCGCGCACAGCCGCGTGGCAATCATCGATGGCCACGCCCGGCCGCCCGATGCGCCGGGACTTGGCATCGCGTGGGACTGGCCTGAAATCGAGCGCCGCGCCAAGGCGCGCGCGAGCGTTTCCTGAACCGCTTACGCTTATCAAGGAGCTATCCATGTCGAATCGACTCGCCGGCAAGACGGCGCTGGTCACGGCCGCCGGACAAGGCATCGGCCGCGCCACGGCCGAGGCATTCCTACGCGAGGGCGCACAGGTCATCGCTGCCGATATCAACGCCGAAACCCTGGCCGGATTGGCCGCGCTGCCGGGCTGCCGCACGCTGCGGCTCGATGTGACCGACGGCACCGCAGTCGACGCCGCCGCGCGCGAAACGGGCCGCATCGACGTGCTGTTCAACGGCGCGGGGTTCGTGCATCACGGCACGATCCTCGAGTGCGATGCCGAGGCTTTCGACTTCTCGATGAACCTGAACGTGCGCGCGATGTATCGCATGATGCGCGCGTTTTTGCCGGCGATGCTCGACGCCGGCGGCGGATCGATCATCAACATGGCGTCGGTGGCGGGCAGCATCAAGGGCGCGCCCAACCGCTTCGTGTACGGCGCGACCAAAGCCGCCGTGATCGGCATGACCAAGGCGGTGGCCGCGGATTTCATCACGCGCGGCATCCGCTGTAATGCCATCTGCCCGGGCACCGTCGAATCGCCTTCGCTGCGCCAGCGCATCAGCAATCAGGCGGCCGCAAGCGGCAAGACGCTGGCGCAAGTGGAAGCCGATTTCATCGCGCGCCAGCCGATGGGACGCATTGGCACCGCTGCCGAAATCGCCGCGCTGGCCGTGTACCTGGCATCCGACGAATCGGCCTTCACCACCGGCACCGCGCAGATCATCGACGGCGGCTGGTCCAACTGAGCGGCCCTACAACACAGGCCCAGAACAACGCAGGCCCCAAACAGGAGTGGCGCATGTCAGCCGCACCCGCCGCGATCCGGATCCATCCCGCCGACGATATCGTCATCGCCTGCCGGCAGTTGCTGCCCGGCACCGTATTGCCCGAGGAAGGCATCACCGTGGCCGGCATGGTGCCGCCCGGTCACAAGGTGGCCGTGCGTGCCATCGCAGCGGGCGCGCCGGTGCGCCGCTACAACCAGATCATCGGCTTTGCGCGCCAGGCCATCGCAGCGGGCCAGCACGTCCATACGCATAATTTGGCGATGGGCGATTTCGCGCGCGACTACGCGGCCGGCAGCGACGTCCACGCAACGCCCGCCGCCAGCGATGCCGCCACGTTCGACGGCATCGTGCGCGCCGACGGCCGCATCGCCACGCGCAACTACATCGGCATCCTGACATCGGTAAATTGCTCGGCCACCGTAGCACGTGCAATCGCCGATCACTTCCGGCGCGACATCCACCCCGAGGCGCTCGAAGCGTTTCCCAACATCGACGGCGTGGTGGCGCTCACGCACGGCGCGGGCTGCGCCACCGACAGCGACGGCGAAAATCTGCGCGTGCTGCGCCGCACTCTGGCGGGCTATGCGCGCCATGCCAATTTTGCCGCCGTGCTGGTGGTGGGACTCGGCTGCGAGACCAACCAGATCGACGCGCTGCTCGACGAACCGGGCATGGCGGCGCTGGCTGCCGGTACGCGTTTCCATAGCTTCAATATCCAGGACACGGGCGGCACCGCAAAGACCGTGGCGCGCGGCATCGGCATCGTGCAGGCGCTGCTTGACGACGCCAACCGCGTCACGCGCCAGCCGGTATCCGCGAGCCATCTCGTGGTCGGGCTGCAATGCGGCGGGTCGGACGGCTATTCGGGCATCACGGCCAATCCCGCGCTGGGCGCGGCGGTGGACCTGCTGGTGGCGCAGGGCGGCACGGCGATCCTGTCGGAGACGCCCGAGATCTACGGCGCCGAACATCTGCTCACGCGCCGCGCCGTATCGCCCGACGTGGCCGCACGCCTGATCGCGCGCATCCGCTGGTGGGAGCAATACACCGCGCGCAATGCTGGCAGCATGGACAACAACCCATCGGCCGGCAACAAGGCCGGCGGCCTGACCACGATCCTCGAAAAATCGCTTGGCGCGGTGGCCAAGAGCGGGACGACGAATCTGGTCGACGTCTACGAGTTCGCCGAACCGGTCCGCGCGCATGGGCTGGTGTTCATGGATACGCCCGGCTACGACCCGGTGTCGGCAACCGGCCAGGTGGCGGGCGGAGCCAACCTGATCTGCTTCACCACGGGGCGCGGATCGGCCTATGGCTGCGCGCCGTCGCCATCGTTGAAGCTGTCCACCAACAACGCGCTGTGGCAGCGGCAGGGCGAGGACATCGACATCAATTGCGGCGACATCATCGACGGCGCGTCGACCATCGCCGAGAAAGGCGCCGAGATTTTCCGGCTGATGCTCGATACCGCGTCGGGCCGCAAGACCCGCAGCGAAATCCACGGTTACGGCCAGAACGAATTCGTGCCCTGGACGCTGGGCGCGGTGATGTAACGGTTACGTCTTTCCCTATCCGGAGACCTGCATGAAGATCACCAACGCGCGCGTCATTGTGTGTAGCCCTGGCCGCAACTTCGTCACGCTCAAGATCGAAACCGATGAAGGACTGACGGGCATTGGCGACGCCACGCTCAACGGCCGCGAACTCGCGGTGGTCAGCTATCTGCAGGACCACGTGATTCCGTGCCTGATCGGCCGCGATCCGCACCAGTCCGAAGACATCTGGCAATACCTGTACCGTGGCGCGTACTGGCGGCGCGGCCCGGTGACGATGAGCGCGATTGCGGCGGTGGATACCGCGCTGTGGGACATCAAGGCCAAGGCCGCCAATCTGCCGCTGTACCAGTTGCTGGGCGGCAAGAGCCGGACCGGCGTGATGGTCTATGGCCACGCCAACGGCAGCGACATCGCGCACACCGTCGACGAAGTGCTGCGCTACAAGGAAATGGGCTACAAGGCGATCCGCGCGCAATCGGGCGTGCCGGGACTCAACAAGGTCTACGGCGTATCACGCGACCGCTTGTTCTACGAGCCCGCCGACGCCGACCTGCCGTCCGAACACGACTGGAGCACCGAGCGCTATCTGGAACACACCCCGCGGCTGTTCGAGGCGGTGCGCGAAGCGGTCGGCCCGGACATCCACCTGCTGCACGACGTGCACCATCGCCTCACGCCGATCGAGGCGGCGCGGCTCGGCAAGTCGCTGGAACCGTATCGCCTGTTCTGGATGGAGGACGCCACGCCGGCCGAGGACCAGCGCGCGTTCCGCCTCATCCGCCAGCACACGGTCACGCCGCTGGCCGTGGGCGAGATCTTCAACAGCGTCTGGGATTGCAAGACGTTGATCGAGGAGCAACTGATCGACTACATCCGTGCCACGGTCGTGCACGCGGGCGGCATCACGCATTTGCGGCGCATTGCCGACTTCGCGGCCATGCATCAGGTACGCACCGGCTGCCATGGCGCCACCGACCTGTCGCCGGTGTGCATGGGCGCGGCGCTGCATTTCGATATCTGGGTGCCCAACTTCGGCATCCAGGAATACATGCGCCATACCGAGGAAACCGACGCGGTCTTCCCGCACAGCTATAAGTTCGCCGACGGCATGCTGGTGCCGGGCGATGCGCCGGGCCACGGCGTGGAGATCGACGAAACGCTGGCCGCGAAGTACCCTTACCAGCGTGCGTATCTGCCCGTGAACCGGCTCGCGCACGACGGCACGTTGTGGCACTGGTAGGAGAGGACCATGAGCGATATCACGCAATTGCCACGGCTGCATCCGGACCGGCTCGGCGCGCTGCCCGCCGCGGTGCGACGGCCAGCCTATCCGCGCGAGCAGCTGCGCGCAGGCATCGTGCATCTGGGCGTGGGCGCGTTTCATCGCGGCCACCAGGCCGAGATCACCGAGACCGCCATCGAGGCCGCCGGTGAACGCGGATTGCAGTGGGGCATCGTTGGCGTATCGCTGCGTCGGCCCGATACGCGCGACGCGCTCAAGGCGCAGGACGATCTCTATACACTGTCGCTGCGCAGCGCCGATACCGAGCAGTTGCGCGTGATTGGCGCATTGATCGATGTGCTGGTCGCCGAAGAAGACCCCGAGGTGGTGCTCGACCGCATCGCCCATCGCGATACGCGCATCGTCAGCCTTACTGTCACCGAGAAGGGCTATTGTCACGATCCCGCCACGGGCGCGCTGAACCGCGAGGATCGCGGCATCGTCGAAGATCTGTCCGGCCCCGCGCATCCTGTTACGGCGATCGGCTACCTGGCGCGCGGCCTGCAACGCCGCATGGAACGCGGACTTGGCCCGGTGACGCTGCTGTCCTGCGACAACCTTGCCAGCAACGGCGACACGCTGCGCGGCGTGCTGCTGGCGTTCTGCGCCGAGATCGATCCCGCACTGCGCGATTGGGTTGCGGCGCGCTGCACGTTTCCCAATTCGATGGTCGACCGCATCGTGCCGAAGACAACGGCCGACGATATCGCGCGCGTATCGGGCGCGCTGGGGCGCTACGACGCATGGCCCGTGGTCGGTGAACCGTTCTTCCAGTGGGTCATCGAGGAGCGCTTCGCAGCGGGCCGACCCGATTGGGAAGCAGGCGGCGCGCAGTTCGTCGCCGACGCCAAGCCGTTCGAAGTTCTCAAGCATCGCCTGGTCAACGGCAGCCAGTCGATGATGGCGTACATGGGCGTGCTGGCGGGCTGGCCCACCACCGACCGCGTGATCGCACAACCGGCCGTGCGCACGTTCATCTCCGACACCATGGCGCGCGAAACACAGCCGACCTTGCCGCCGTTGCCCGGGCTCGACGTCGACGCATATCGCGCCAGCCTGCTGCCGCGTTTCACCAACCCTGCGCTCGGGCATCGCACGCGGCAGATCGCCATGGACGGTTCGCAGAAAATTCCGCAGCGCCTGCTTGCGCCGATCCGCGAGCGCATCGCGGCCGGGTTGCCGTTTCCGCGCCTGGCGCTGGGCGTGGCCGCCTGGCTGCATTTCCTGCGCGGCTACGACGAAGCGGGCAACGCGTTCCCGATCGAAGACCCGCTGGCTCAGCCGCTGGCTGCCGCCATGGCGCAGGCGGCACGCGACACCGAAAAGCTGTTCGATGCACATGCGCGCGAGCGGGCGCGCGTGCGCATCATCGCCGGCTTCGCGCCAGTGTTTGGCGATCTGGGCCAGTCGCGTGAATTCGTCGATACCGTGGCTACGCAACTCGAAGCGCTATGCGCATATGGCGTCACAGGCGCCCTGACCCGCATCAACCAGACGGCATAAACGGCGCATGCGCGAATCGCCGGCAGCATAATCGCGGATCCTTGGATCACCGTGCGCGCACCGATGACATTCCCTTCAAGACTGGCGGCCCCGATCTCTGCCTTGCAGGCCACTTTCCTTCCCGGCTGGATCACCGGCCTCTTCATCGCCCTCCTCGCCGGCCTTGTCCCGGTGCTGCCTGCCAGCGCCCTCGCCGCCGAACCCGTCTATGACGACTACGACGCCTTCTACGCCGCCCTGCCGGGCGCCGTGTTCGACACGCCGCTGACCACTTCGGACAACACGCTCTACTCCTATGCCGATCGGCCGGGCATGTACGTGGATGCGCAAACCTCGTTTTACGGCCAACGCCTGAAGATCGAGATCGGCGAGGACCGCATCGTCGTGAACGGCAGGGATTTCCGCTTCCGGCGCGCCACGACATTCCGACGCGAGCAATTCTCGAAAATCTATCCAGCAAGTGCCACCGTGTTTGCCTCGGACGCCAACGGCAATCGACCTCCGATGCTATGCGTGACCGGTCACAGCGACGGCTCCGGCGAAGCGAATCGCCACGCGCAGATCTACCTGCTGCTTGACCCACTGGGCATTCGCGGGCGGCCGCGGCTGCTGCATCTGCCGAGCCTGCTGTCATCGTGCCGCGCCGTGATCGCGAGCGAGGCCGGCGAGCTGCTGTTTCCGAAGAACACCTACGTCATCGATACCGAGGGCGAGGCCCGCACCGGCCTGCTGATTTCGTACTACACGTTCCGGAACAGGTTTGTCGCCGCGGATCGGCCGCCGCTGCGGCTGCGCTTTGCCGAACCCGAAAACCCATTCCGTTTTACCGTGCAAAACGGCGATTGAGATCTGATGCTCTCCGGCCGGCGCGCGGCTGGTATGCGCTGGCGTCATGGCGGCATGCGCAGAATTCGTTTCCGGTGTCACGACGCCGCCCCTAAGATCGGGCAAGCCCAACGGCCAGCCCCCACAAGCGCGGGCGCGCCGCAGCGGCGTTCAGGAGGAAAGGAGAGACATGCAAGCCAGCGCCCCCATCTATACCGGCACGGGGCCCCACATCGGGGCCAGCCAACGCCGCCGCGCCATCATCGCCACGGTGATCGGCAACGGTCTCGAATGGTTCGACTTCACGGTGTACAGCTTCTTTGCCGTGATCATCGCCAAGCTGTTCTTTCCCACCGGCAATGAACTGTCTTCGCTGCTGCTGGCCGTGGCCACGTTCGGCGTGGGATTTTTCATGCGGCCCGTGGGCGGCATCATCCTCGGCGTCTACGCCGACCGCGTCGGCCGCAAGGCGGCGCTGTCGCTGACCATCCTGCTGATGGCGGCCGGCACCACGCTGATCGGCATCGCGCCGACCTACGACCAGATCGGCCTGTTCGCACCGCTGCTGATCGTCCTCGCACGGCTGATGCAGGGCTTTTCCGCCGGCGGCGAAATGGGCGGCGCCACGGCCTTCCTGACCGAATACGCTCCGGAACACCAGCGCGCCTACTATTCGAGCTGGATCCAGGCCAGTATCGGCGTGGCGGTGCTGCTCGGCGCGGCCGTCGGCACCTTCGTCACCGCGTCGCTGAGCCCGGAGGCGCTCAACAGCTGGGGCTGGCGGCTACCGTTCCTGATCGGCATGATCATCGGGCCGGTCGGCTTCTATATCCGCCATAACCTCGATGAAACGCCGACGTTCCAGGCCACCACCGACAAGACCGATTCCCCGCTGACCGAAGTGCTGCGCGACTACCCGCGCCAGACCGCGGCCAGCTTCTCGATGGTGATCCTGTGGACGGTCTGCACCTACGTGCTGCTGTTCTACATGCCGACGTATGCCGTGAAGGTGCTCAAGGTGCCGCAATCGACGGGCTTTATTGCCGGCATGGCAGGCGGACTGGCGATCATGGTGTTTGCACCCCTGGTTGGCATGCTGGCCGACCGCATCGGCCGCCGCGGGCTGCTGTCCGGCGCCGCCGCGCTGATCTTCGTGCTGGCGTGGCCGATGTTCGCGTACATCAACCACACGCCGGGCCTCGTGTCGCTGCTCGTGTTCCAGCTGGTGTTCGGCGTGCTGATCGCCGCGTACACCGGCCCGATCCTGGCCGCGTTTGCCGAGCTGTTCCCGGCCAAGGTGCTGTCGACGGGCCTGTCCGTGGCCTACAACCTGGCCGTGACGATCTTCGGCGGCTTCGCGTCGTTCTTCATCACATGGCTGATTGCCAGCACCGGCAGCACCATGGCGCCGGCCATCTACGTGATGATCGCCGCAGCCATCAGTTTCTGCGGCACGCGCCTGGTGCGCGAGCCCGCCTACCTCAACAAGAAGTAAATCCGCATGACCCAGATCCTGCTCAAGGGCGGCAACGTCCTGGACCCCGTACGCGGCGCACTGCTGGCGCGCCATGATGTGCTGATCGACGGCGAGCGCATCGTCGAGGTATCCGCCGCTGCAATCAACGCGCCGCACGCCAAGGTGATCGACGTGAGCGGCAAGACCGTGATGCCCGGGCTGATCGACCTGCACGTCCATGTGCTGGCATCGCTCGCCAATCTGGGCATCAACGCCGTGCAGCCCAACGTGCTGGTGGCGTTCCGCGCCATGCCAATCATGCGCGGCATGCTCGAACGCGGCTTCACCACCGTGCGCGATGCGGGCGGCGCCGACTGGGGCCTGTCGCAGGCCGTCGCCACCGGACTGATTCCTGGCCCGCGCATCTTCCCGTCGGGCAAGGCGCTGTCGCAGACTGGCGGCCATGGCGATTTCCGCCCGCGTTCCGACACGCTGGAGCCGTGTTCGTGCGCGTTCCGTGCCGGCGCGATTGCCCGCGTGGTCGACGGCGTCGATGCGGTGCGTCTGGCGGTGCGCGAGGAAATCCAGAAAGGCGCCACGCAGATCAAGATCATGGCGTCCGGCGGCGTGGCATCGCCGACCGATCCGATCGGCAACACGCAGTACAGCGAAGACGAAATCCGCGCCATCGTGGCCGAAGCCGAGGCTGCGCAGACCTACGTGATGGCCCATGCCTACACCGGCCGCGCCATCACGCGCGCCGTCCGCTGCGGCGTGCGCACCATCGAGCACGGCAATCTCGTGGACGCCGCCGCGGCGCGCGTGATGCGCGAGCATGGCGCGTTCGTCGTGCCCACGCTGATCACCTACGACGCGCTCGCGCGTGACGGCGCACGCCTGGGCCTGCCGGCCGATTCGGTGGCCAAGATCGAAACCGTGCGCCAGGCTGGCCGCGATTCGCTGGCGATCTACGCGGAAGCCGGTGTGCCGATGGGCTTCGGCTCCGACCTGCTCGGCGAGATGCACCAGTACCAGTCCGAGGAATTCCTGATCCGCGCGGCGCTGCTCGGCAATGCCGAAGCGCTGCGTTCGGCCACCTCGATCGCGGCGCAGATCCTGCAGCGCGAAGGCGAACTCGGCGCAATCCAGGCCGGTGCGCTGGCCGATGTGCTGGTGGTCGACGGCGATCCGCTTGCGGACATCGGCGTGCTGGCCGGCCCCGCATCGCGCATCGAGCTGGTCATGCAGGCCGGCAAGATCCACAACGCATAACGGACGGCGCACCGCGTAGTGCGCGCTTGAGCGCGCTTCGCGGGCACACCTTAGAAGCCGTCGCGCCCCGATGGCATGGGGCTTGCGTCTATCATTGGCAGCAACCTCGCCATTGATGACGCCTGCCCCATGCGCATTTCCCCGCTCCCGCCGCTTGCCTGCCTGGTCGCCTTCGAATCGGCGATGCGGCACGGCAGCTTCACGCGCGCCGCCGCCGAACTCCATCTGACGCAAAGCGCGATCAGTCGCCAGGTGGCGCAGCTCGAGCGCTTTCTCGGCAAGAAACTGTTTATCCGCGAACCGCGCGCGTTGCGGCTGACCGTCAGCGGCCAGCAATACGCCGAGCAGGTGCAACGCCTGCTGGTCAGTTGTGCGCAAGCCACCGAGGACGTCATGAAGCGCAAGGGCCAGGTCGAATTGACCGTGGCCTGTTCGTCGGGCGTCGCCGTGCTGTGGCTGACGCCGCGGTTGGCCGCGTTTCGCGCGCGGCATCCCGATTTTCATGTGCGGCTGGTGGTCAACGACAGTCTGGCGTCGCTGTCGGACACCGATTTCGATATCGGCCTGTATTACCTGCGCGAAGGCGCGCCGAGCGGCATGGCCGCGCGCCGCCTGTACGACGAAGAGGTGTATCCGGTCTGTGCGCCGTCCTACCTGGCCGGCAGGCGGCTCGCCGTCGCCGACCTGCCCAGGGAGTCGCTGCTGGTACTGGAAGACGCCCAGCGCATCTGGATGTCGTGGCCTGCATGGTTTGCACGAAACGGCCTGCGTGAAACGCGCTTCGAGCGCGAACTCGTGGCCAATACCTATCCGGTGCTGGTGCAGATGGCCATCGAAGGCCAGGGCATCGTACTGGGGTGGGAACACATGATCGACCGCTGCGTGGCGGCCGGACTGCTGGTGCGCGCGTGCGACGCCAGCGCGTCGCTGGGCGGCGGCTATTACGCCGTGTGGCCGCGCGACCGTGCCGAGCCGGCGGCGGCGCGCGCCTTCCGCCAATGGTTGATCGAGGAAAGCGGCGCGGATGCGTGAGTCGAGCGCAGCGCGCCCATCAATGGCCGAATCACAGGCGCCTGAACCACATCGCCGCTATGACGTCAGCGCCTTGCGCACGGCATCGGTCACCTGCGTCACCACGCCTTCGCGCCAATCGTCGGCGTCGCCATAGAACGCCCGCCACACCGCGTCCTTGATCAGCGAGCGCTGATTCTCGTCGGCCTCGGGATGCACATGCAGCCAGTGGTCGCCGCGCAATGCATCGAGTACTTCCGACAGCGGCAGCGTGCCGAATTCGAGCGCGATGCCGGCGTAGTCGATCGACGGCAACGTCTGCGGCACGGCCAGCCACGCCAGTCCGGTCAGATTGGCCGATGACGACGAGCCGTCATAGATCGAGGTCACGCTGGCGCCCCAGATCGTACGGGCGCGCGCCAGATGCGCGTCGTCGTCCGGGCCCATATAGATTGGCTCGCCGTAGCCCCAGGGACCCAACCCGGTATGTACGTCGATCCAGCGCAACGCGCTGCGGCCCGCGCCGAAGCGCGCCAGCACGCGGCGCAGCGTGTAGTTGCTCCACGTGGCCTTCTGCCCGCCGAAGAACATGCCGTGCGGATCCTGATATTGCCCGGCGCTGACCGCGGCCTGATACCACGGCATCCCTTTGCGCGCCACGGCCGTCATCAGCGCGGTGTGCTCGTCGCACGACGGCGGCCATTGCGATGGCAGCAACAGCGGCGCCACTTCCGCATAGGCCGGATTGAGCGGCAGCGGCCGATCGAAATCCATGAAGTTGCGGTTCAGGTCGACGTTGTCCTCGTTGACGCGCCGCAGATGCGAGAAACCATAGGGATTGACCGCGTGCACCAGCATCAGCGCCACGCCGGCGCGCCGGCAGTCCGCATGCAGCGCGGTGTCGTCGAGCATCGCCACCTGCGCGCCGGATCCGCAAAACCCCTCGGCGCCGTGCGTGCCCGATGTCACCAGCACCACGCGCTGCGCCTGCGCATCGCCAAGCCATGCGACATCCATCGCCAGCGTTTCGCCATCGCGGCCGGTCTCGGTGGGATGTGGAAATTCGGTCAGGGAAGCGCCGCACGCGTGCGCGGCATCGAGAAATTTTTGCCGCGCTTCGGCATAGCTGCGGGCGAAATACCGCGCGGAACGAACCTTCGGACTGGCAGCCATGGCGGGACGTTGGACCGGGGCCGAGTGGGGATGCCGTCAATGTAACGCCATTCGCCCCCGGATTGCCAGACGGCGCTAGAAACGTTCGGCCGCGCCGTCCTCGTCAGGCCATGCGGAACGGAATGCATGCGGATGCATGACGATTCCAGCCGCTTCGATCTGCGCGGCGGATAACACCAGATGTCTGGCCAGCCAGTCATGCAGGCTGCGCAGAAAACGTATGCGATCCACGCGGTTCGATGCGGCAATCAGCCACTCGAGCTTGACGTGCGCGGTGTAGACATCGAGCAGGTTGACGCTCTTGAGCTTGGGCGGCGTGGCGGGACTGCGTTCGATCGCCAGCACGCGCTGCGCTTGCGCCTGCGTCAACGGACGTCCCGCAGCGATCTGCTGGTAGAGGTCGTCGAGCGCGGCAAAGCGCACCGTCGGCTGCACGCGCGGCACCGACGCGACCTTTTCCATGCGCAGCACGACATAGCGCGTAGCCGCGTTGCGACGCTCCAGTTCCGGTTCGGCGGCGGTCGGCTTGCGGCGCGGCAGCGGCGCGAGCGCGGCGTCGAGGCGATGGATGGCGTCGCGCTCGGTATAGTCGGGAATCTGGTCGAGCATGCCCGGCGCCGCCAGCGCGGCCCGCGCGCATTCCAGGCCGAACGGATACTCGTGGCCGTCCGGCCCGCGCAGGATCCATGCGTGGCCTTCGGGGAAGCCATGATGCCGCCCACCTTTGGCACTGCGCGCATGGCAGCGTGTGGTCGACGGATCGGCAAAGTCCTTGCGAACGGGAATCCAGCTCCCGTGCATGGGTGAAGTCATCGGCGTGGCAAATGGGAAAACGGCCGGTATTGTCCCACTGTTTGGTCATCTTGCCGTTTTCCCGCGCGGATCTGCGCGCCGTTATCTTGCAGCACCGATCTGGGCGAATCCCTTCGGCTCCGCGCATTTCCGCGCAGGCGCCACGCCGATCACTTGAGCATGAAAGACATCGCCGAGCAGCAGTTCAGCATCCGCACGGCGGCCTGCACGCTGGGCGCGACAAACGACAGCGTGACGCCGTCCACACGTTCGAAGGTGGGCCATTGGCAGAACAGGTCGGCATGCGCGGTGGTCTGCGTCTGCAATCGGCACGTCACCGGTCCGGCCAGCTCCAGGCAGCGCGCCTGCGGCTGGGCGATCGCCTCGCGCGTCACGGCCTGCGCGGCGGCGGCAATCGCCTCGCGCGCGGCCCCTGGCGTCAGCGTGGTGCCACTGCCCTGCCCGCCCACCGTCTTGGTCTGCACGAAGCGCACCCAGGGCATCAGCGGCTGGGTCTCGGCGATGAAGACGTCGTCGCCGCTGGCCATCAGCACCGGCACATCGAACTCGCCGGCCAGCGCCGCGTAGATGCCGGCCTCGCCCAGTTCGAGTCCATTGAACCAGACCCGCGCGAAGGCACTGCTGTTGATCGTATGCGCCAGCACGCCGCGGCTCTGCGCACGGCTGTGGTAGCCGATCATGAACACGCCGTCACAGTCCTGCTCGACGCCGGTCATCATGCTCAGGTAGCGCGGCTTGCCCAGCACCAGCTGCGCGCGTGGATCGATCTGGTCGGGCAGCAGGTTGCGAAAGCCGCCGTGCGAATCGTTGACCAGCACGGCCGTGGCGCCGCCCGCGAACGCGCCCTGCACGGCCGCGTTGGCCTCGGCGGTCATCCATGCGCGGGCGCGTTCATATTCGCCGTTGCCGGCGCGCGTCTGTTCGGTGTGGAATACGCCGGCCACGCCTTCGATATCGGCGGAAATCAGAATTTTCATGCGATCAGGTCTTGCAACGTCTCGCGCAGCGCGCGGCGGAAATGGCCATCGCGGCCATGGACGGTTTCGGCGTGCCACAGCGCACTGACGATGGCTTGTTCTACGCAGTCGGCCACGGCTCGGAACAGCGGATCGATCCGCGCTTCATGCACCATCGCCACGGCGGGCATCGGCGTTTCCGCGCGATGCGGAATGGTATAGGCCGTCGAGAACGCCAGCGCGATATCGCCCGAGCCATGCCCGTAGACCGACCCGGTCCGTGCCAGGCCGGCGCCGGCGCGCATCGCCAGGCGACGCAGTTGCCGCGCATCGAGCGGCGCGTCGGTGGCCACGATCATGATGATCGAGCCCTTCTCGGGCGATTTTTCCTGCTGCAGGCGCGCGGCGAGCGCATCGCCCAGCGGCCGGCCGGCAATCACCAGCGATTCCGGCGTGCCGAAATTGGCCAGCACCAGCGCGCCGACGGTATGGCCGCCGGCGACACGCGACGCGCTGCCAATGCCGCCTTTGACACCGAACGACGACATGCCGCGTCCGGCACCAACCGCGCCCTGTGCGAACTGCGCTGCCGCGGCGCCCAGTGCGGCGTCATAGTGCTGGGCTTGCACCGCCATGGCCTGGATATCGTTCAGATAGCCGTCATTGCATTCGAACACCAACGGATTGACGGTGGGCCATGCGCGGCCGATGTCGGGATTGTCGGCAATCGCAGCGCGGATCTGTGCCTGCGCTACAGCGCCCACCGAAAAGGTATTGGTAAGCGCGATCGGCGTCTCGAGCACGCCAAGTTCATCGACCTGCACCAGCCCGATGCTCTTGCCGAAGCCGTTGATCACGGCGGCGGCGGCGGGCGTCTTGTCGACATAGACATTGCCCGGGTGCGGGCGGATCACCGTGACGCCGGTCTGGCAGGCGCCTTCGGCAAGCGTGCAATGGCCCACCGTGACGCCGGGCACATCGGTGATCGCATCGCGCGCGCCGGAAGGCAAGCTGCCGACACGCGGTGCAGGCGGCGCGATGGGCGCATGGGACGTGTCAGGCATGGATCAGCGGCGGTCGATCTTCGGGTCCAGCGCGTCGCGCAGGCCATCGCCAAGCAGGTTGAACGCCAGCACCGTCAGGAAGATCGCAAGGCTGGGAAAGATCGCCACGTGCGGCGCGGTGACCATGTCGGCGCGCGCTTCGTTGAGCATCGCGCCCCACTCGGGCGTGGGCGGCTGCGCGCCCAGACCGAGGAACGACAGCCCCGCCGCGGTGATGATCGACGTGCCGATCCGCATCGAGAAATACACAACGATCGACGACACCGTACCTGGCAGGATATGCCGCATCAGGATCGTCCAGTCGGACGCGCCGATGCTGCGTGCCGCTTCCACATAGGTCAGGCGCTTGAGCATCAGCGTGTTGCCGCGCACCAGCCGCGCAAACGCGGGAATGCTGAACACCGCTACGGCAAAGATCACGTTGACCATGCCGTTGCCGAGAATCGCCACGATGGCGATCGCCAGCAGAATGCCGGGAAACGCGAACAGCACGTCGCAGACGCGCGTGACGATGCGGTCCCACCAGCCTTCGTAGTAGCCGGCCAGCAGGCCCATCACAGTGCCGATGATGGCGCCGATGATGACCGAGAAAAAGCCGGCGGCCAGCGAAATGCGCGTGCCGGCGAGAATGCGGCTGAAGATGTCGCGGCCCAGCGAATCGACGCCCATCCAGTGCGCCATCGACGGCCCGGCGTTCAGCGCGTCGTAGTCGAAAAAATTCTCCGCATCGTACGGCGCGATATACGACGCGAGGATCGCGATGACCACTAGCACCAGCACGAACGCGCCGGCGCCCAGCGCCAGATGCTGCTTGCGGAACTTGCGCCAGAATTCGGTCCAGGGGGTGCGCACCGCTTCGGGGACCGGGTTCGATGCAACGGCGGCAGACGTGGAAAGCTCGGACATGTCGGCCTCCTTACTTGTAGCGGATGGTTGGGTTGATCACCGTGTAGAGCATGTCCACGACCAGGTTGATCAGAATGAATTCGAGCGAAAAGAGCAGCACTTCGGCCTGGATGACGGGGTAGTCGCGCATTTCCACGGCGTCCACCAGCAGCCGGCCCAGCCCGGGCCAGTTGAACACTTTCTCGACCAGGATCGAGCCGCCCAGCAAGAAGCCGAACTGCAGGCCCATCATCGTGACCACGGGAATCATCGCGTTGCGCAGCGTGTGCTTGATCACCACCACGGTTTCGCGCACGCCCTTGGCGCGCGCGGTGCGCACGAAATCCTCCTGCAGGACTTCGATAAACGACGCGCGCGTGAAACGCGCCATCACCGCGGCCACCGCCGCGCCAAGCGTCAGCGACGGCAGGATGTAGTGCTTCCAGCTATCGGCGCCGATCGACGGCAGCCAGCCCAGTTGCACCGAAAACACTTCCATCAGCAGCATGCCCAGCGCGAAGGCGGGAAACGAAATGCCCGACACGGCCAGCGTCATGCCCAGGCGGTCGGGCCATTGGTTGCGCCACACGGCCGAACTGATACCGACCGCCATGCCGAATACCACGGCCCACACCATCGAGGTAATCGTCAGGTAGAGCGTAGGCAGGAAGCGCTCGCCGATCTCGTCGGAAACCGGGCGCTTGCTGCGCAGCGATATGCCGAAATCCCCCCGCAGCGCGTTCGAGAAATAGCGCACGAACTGCTCGTGCATCGGCAAATCGAGCCCAAGGTCCTTGCGCACCAGCTCGACAGTGGCCGAATCGGCTTCCGGGCCCGCGGCCAGCCGCGCCGGATCGCCAGGCAGCAGATGGACGAACAGAAACACCAACACTGCCACGATCAGCATCGTCGGTATTACGCCCAGAAATCGTTTGAGGAAGTAATTCAGCATCCTGACACCAGAAAACCAGAAATTGAGACCGGCGGCCGCCCACCCTTTCACCCCGCGTACACGGGCAGGCGGCCTCACGGCTTACCGCATCGTTGAACAGCTTGTTATGGCACTGCCTGACTGCTAGTTGCCACCACGGCCTGCGCGGCCGTGGCAGCGCCACCGCATCGCGCCTTGTTTGCGCAGCGCGGCATGCGGCACACGCTTACTGCTTGATGTCGATCTCGTCGAAGTTGAACGAGCCGTCCGGCATCACATAGGCGCCGGTGAGGCGCTTCGAACGCGCGTACAGGATCTTCTCGGTCACCAGGAAGGCCCACGGCGCATCCTTCCAGATGCGTTCCTGCGCGTCCTTGTAGAGCTTGGCCTTTTCGCCGCGATCGGTGGTGCGCAGCGCGCCGGCGATGTCGGCGTCGACCTGATCGTTCTTGTAGTAGGCCGTGTTCAGCAGCTTGGGCGGCATCGATTCCGACGCCAGCAGCGGACGAAGCGCCCAGTCCGATTCACCGGTCGACGACGACCAGCCGACGTAATACATGCGCACGCCGGCGTCCTCGGGCTTCTGCACGCTTTCCACGCGCTCCACGCGCTGGCCGGCTTCGAGCGCCTGCACCTGCGCCTTGATGCCAACCTGCTGCAGCTGCTGCTGCACGAACTGGATCACCTTCTGCGCGGTGGTGTGGTTATAGGCCGACCATAGCGTGGTCTCGAACCCGTTCGGATAACCGGCTTCCTTGAGCAGTTCGCGCGCCTTGGCCGGGTTGTACGGCCACGGGCCGAGCTTTTCGGCGTAGTCGACGCCCGGCGGCACCACGCCTTCGGCCGGCACCGCATGACCGGCGAACGCCACCTTGGTCAGCGCTTCCTTGTTGATCGCATAGTTGATCGCCTGACGCACCTTCGGGTCGTTGAACGGCTTGACCATCGTGTTGAACGACAGGTAGCGCTGGATGATCGAAGGCGAGTCGATCATGTCGACCTTCGGGCTCGCCTTGAGCACGGCGGCCTGCTCGAACGGAATGCTGAACGCGAAGTCCGCTTCGCCGGTCTGCATCACGGCCGAACGCGTGTTGTTGTCGACCACCGGCTTCCACGTGATGGTGTCGATCTTCGGATAGCCGGTCTTCCAGTAGCCGGCAAATTTCTTGCCCTTCAGGTAGTCGGTCTGCTTCCACTCGACGAACTCGAACGGGCCGGTGCCGACCGGATGGAACGCGATTTCCTTGCCGTACTTCTTGAGCGCCGTGGGGCTGATCATCACGGCCGACGGGTGGGCCAGCACGTTGATGAACGGCGAGAACGGCTCCTTGAGCGTCACGCGGGCGGTGTACGGGTCCACCACCTCGGTCTTGGCCACGCGGTTGAACAGCGTGTAGCGCTTGAGCTTGTTGGCGGGATCGGTCACGCGGTCGAAGTTGGCCTTGACGGCCGTGGCATCGAAGGTGGTGCCGTCGTGGAACTTGATGTTCTTCTTGAGCTTGAACGTGTAGACCAGACCGTCCTTGCTCACTTCATAGCTCTCGGCCAGCACGTTGACCAGCTTCAGATCCTTGTCGAAGCCGAACAGGCCTTGATAGAACGACTTGGTCGCCGCTTGCGACAGCGTATCGTTGGCGTCGTACGGATCAAGCGTGGTGAAGGTGGAATACACCGCCATCACCGCATCCTTGGCGGCAAACGCCGGCGCGGCGGCCAGCATGCCGACGGCGCCTACTGCGGCAGCACCGGCCATCAGCCGGAAAGAAACCTTGGACATCTCTTCTCCTCTCAGGGAATACAGGGACTTCAGTACTTCGGTACAAAAACGGATCGATCAGTAGGCGCCGCCGACGGCGTGCCGCGCCACGTAATGGCCGTGCGCACCGCTGCCCGCGACGGCCACCAGCGGCTGCACCACGGGCTCGTCGCCGACCGCGCGGATCGGGCTCGGGATTTCATCGGACAACGGTTCGCGCTTCAGATGGCGGCGCGCCGGATCGGCGATCGGCACCGCCGACATCAGCTTGCGGGTGTACGGGTGCTGCGGATTCTCGAAGATCGCGCGGCGCGGGCCGATCTCGACGATTTGGCCCAGGTACATCACCGCCACGCGATGGCTGACGCGCTCCACCACCGCCATGTCGTGCGAGATGAACAGGAATGCCACGCCGAGTTCGCGCTGCAGATCGAGCATCAGGTTGACAATCTGCGCCTGGATCGACACGTCGAGCGCGGACACCGATTCGTCGGCCACCACCACCTTCGGATTCAGCGCGAGCGCGCGCGCAATGCAGATGCGCTGGCGCTGGCCGCCGGAGAACTCGTGCGGATAGCGCGAGGCATGCGCGGCGGTAAGGCCGACTTTTTCGAGCAGCCATGCGACGCGCGCCTCGGCGTCCTTGCCGCTGGCCACCTTGTGCACCAGCAACGGCTCCATGATCGAATAACCGACCGGCACGCGCGGATCGAGCGATGCGAACGGGTCCTGGAAGATGAACTGGATATTGCGGCGCAGCGCCTGCAGCGCCGGGCCTTGCATCTTGCTGATGTTCTGACCGGCGAACTCGATGGTGCCGCTCTGCGCGTCGACCAGACGCAGCAGCGAGCGGCCCGTTGTCGATTTGCCGCAGCCCGATTCGCCCACCAGCGCAAGCGTCTCGCCGGGATAGAGATCGAAGCTGACCCGCTCCACCGCATGTACGCGACGCGTGACCTTGCCGAACAGGCCGCCCGGCACATCGAATCGCGTCACCAGATCGCGCACGCGCAGGATCGGTTCGGCGCCCGCCGGCACGGTGTCCTGCGGCAGCTCCACGACCGGCGCCGCGCCGTCACGCATTTGCACCAGCGGAAAGCGCGCCGGCAGATCGGTGCCCGACATCGCGCCCAGCTTGGGCACGGCCGACAGCAGCGCGCGCGTATAGGGGTGGGCCGGCGCGTGGAACACGTCGTCGGAGGTGCCCTCCTCGACTTTCTCGCCGCGATACATCACCAGCACGCGATCGGCTACCTCGGCCACCACGCCCATGTCGTGCGTAATGAAGACCACGCCCATATCCATTTCGGCCTGCAGGTTGCGGATCAACTGCAGGATTTCGGCCTGGATCGTGACGTCCAGCGCGGTGGTCGGTTCATCGGCGATCAACAGCGCCGGCTTGCACGACAGCGCCATGGCAATCATCACACGCTGACGCATGCCGCCGGACAACTGGTGCGGATAGCGGTCCAGCACGCGGCGTGCCTCGGGGATGCGTACCAATTCGAGCATGCGCAGCGCCTCGGCGCGCGCCGCCGCGTTGTTCTTGCCCTGATGCAGGCGGATCGATTCCGCGATCTGCTCGCCGACCGGAAATACCGGATTCAGCGATGTCATCGGCTCCTGGAAGATCATCGCGATGTCGGCGCCGCGCACCGTACGCAAGGTCGATTCGCCTGCCTTGGCCAGATCGAGCACTTCGCCGCCGCGACGGCGCAGCAGCATGCTGCCGCTGGCGAGCTTGCCGCCGCCGTGCTCCACCAGCCGCATCAACGCCAGCGACGTGACCGACTTGCCCGAGCCGGATTCGCCAACCACCGCGAGCGTCTCGCCGCGATCGACGTGGAACGAGAGGTCGCGCACGGCTTCGACCGTGCGCTCGGACGTGGCGAAGCGCACGGTGAGATTGTCTACCGCCACCACCCGCTCGGGGGGCAGCACGATGCCTTGCCTTGAAACAGTAGTCGCCATATCAGCCGTAAATCCAGACGTTGACCGGTTCGCCGACGCGGGCCACGCCGCGATACATGCCTTCGGTGTTGAACGGCAGCGAGACGTTGCCGTCCCGGTCGACAGCGATCAGCCCGCCACGGCCATGGATCGCCACGAGTTTTTCCATCACCACGCGGCGCGCCGATTCCTCCAGCGACAAACCCGCGTAGCGCATTTGCGCCGATACGTCGAACGCCGCAACGGTGCGAATAAACATCTCGCCGGTGCCGGTGGCCGAGACCGCCGCGATGTCATCGGCGTAGCAGCCGGCGCCGATCACCGGGGTGTCGCCAACACGTCCCACCTGCTTGTTGGTGACGCCGCCCGTCGATGTCGCGGCGGCAAGATTGCCATTGGCATCGCACGCGACCGCGCCGACCGTGCCGAACTTCTTGTCGGCGTCGAGCGGATCGGCGCCTTTGGCCGCCAGCGCGGCGGCGTCGTGATCGAGCAGCGCCATGCCAGTGCCGGCCTGGGCGCGCTGCCATTGATCGTGGCGCGCCTGTGTGAAGTAGTAGTCGGGCGACACCAGTTCCAGCCCCTGCGCCTGGGCAAACGCTTCGGCGCCTTCGGCGGCAAACAGCACGTGCTCGCTGTGCTCCAGCACCGCGCGCGCGGCCAGCACCGGATTACGCAGGCGCTTGACGCAGGCCACCGCACCGGCGTTGCGCGTCGCCCCGTCCATCACCGCGGCATCGAGCTCATAGGTGCCGGCGTGCGTCAGCACCGCGCCCTTGCCGGCATTGAACAGCGGGCAGTCCTCGAGCAGGCGCACGGCTTCGGTCACGGCGTCGAGCGCGCTGCCGCCCTCGGCCAGCACGCGCTGGCCGCTTTGCAGCACCTGCTCCAGCGCGGCGGTGTATTCGCGCTCGCGCCGCGCGTCCATGGCCGCACGGGTAATCGTTCCGGCGCCGCCGTGAATGGCGATAACAGCTTGGGGCATAGATCCTTCTACTTCAGTCAGATTCAGTCAGATTCAGTCGGATGATTTCGGCGCCGCGCGGCCGTCGCGCGCACCGGGCGCGCCGTACAGCCACGGCAGCAGGAACTCGGTCATTGCGGCGGCGGCCTTCACCGAGCGCGCCGAGCGATAGGCCACCGCGCCGCACAGCGCTTCGATCAACGCCAGCACCGTGGCATCGGAATTGGCAGACAGCCGGTTGCCCGCGTTCGCGTACAGCGCGATATCGGCCAGCGGTGCCAGCGGCGACGTCGGGCCATCGGTCAACGCCAGCAACCGGCCGCCGTGATCCTTCACGCGCTGTGCCAGCATCAACGAATCGGTAACGTAGCGCGGAAAGGCAATCACCACCACCAGATCTTGCGCAGTCAGTTTGAACAGCTGGCGCGCCGCGTGCGACGCGCCGCCGACGGTGGAAACCGACGTCACCATATGGCAATGCATCTCCAGTCCGTGCTGCATCAGACCCGCCAGAAAACCGCTGGCGCCAAAGCCCATCACGTACACACGCTGCGCGCTGAGGATCGCGTCGACCGCGCGTTCGATCGATTCGGGATCGAGGCTGCGGCGCGTCGATTCCAGATTGCGGGCGCCCTCGTCCAGCGACGCCGCAAAGACTTCGGCCACGGTGGTCGGACGCGCCAGTTCGTCGCGCAGGCGTTCCACGGGCGCCAGCGTCGCCTCGAAGCCGCGCACCAGTTCGGCGCGGAATTGCGGATAGCCGTCGAACCCGAGCGCCTTGGCAAACCGATTGGCCGTGGCCACCGATACATCGACGGCCGTGGCAAATTCGTCGATCCGCATCGTGGCCGCGCGGAACAGGTTGTCCAGCACGTAGTTCGCCATGCGCTGATGCGCCGGCGTCAGCGTGGGCAAGGCGCGTGCAATGCGTTCGGAAATCGACTGGCCGTTTGACATGCGGGGCAGCTCGGAGCGTGGGTTCGGAAAAATGCGTTGCACCACTTCGGCACCATTTCGAAGAAACGGCGATGAAAAGGCACTTTCGCAGTGCGTCAATTTATGTAAATAAATTTACACGCAATTCATGTGCCTGAAACCCGAAAAGTGCCCATTTAGGGGAAATCCCTGAAGACATGGACGCGAACATGCCGGCCGGGCCGAACTTCGGCGCAGGGCCGTGCAAGGACTTGCCACGCCAGCGGCGCGCTACAATGCCGGCCTGCCGAACAATCGGCGTCTTCCAGCTTCAAGCCTTCCTCCGTGATACGAATCGACCAGCTTGTCCTCCAGCGCGGCACCAAAGTGCTGTTCGACCACACCAGCGTGACGCTCAACCCCGGTGAGCGCGTAGGCCTTGTCGGCGCCAATGGCAGCGGCAAATCGACGTTGTTTTCGATGCTGCGCGGTGAACTGCATCCGGATGGCGGCGACCTGTTCGTGCCCGCGCAATGGCGCATCGCGCATGTGGCGCAGGAGACGCCAGCGGTAGGCCGCACCGCGGTGGACTATGTGATCGACGGCGACACGCGGCTGCGCGAGATCGAGGCCCGCATTGCCGCCGCGCAAGCCAGCGGCGACGGTTCGGCCGAAGGCGAAGCCCATGCGGCCTATGCCGATGCCGACGGCTACACCGCTGCGGCTCGCGCCGAGGCGCTGCTGCTGGGCCTGGGCTTCACGCTGCCGCAGGTGTCGCAGCCGGTGGCATCGTTTTCGGGCGGCTGGCGCATGCGCCTGAACCTGGCGCAGGCGCTGATGTGCCCGTCCGATCTGTTGCTGCTGGACGAGCCGACCAATCACCTGGATCTCGATGCCATCGTCTGGCTGGAAGACTGGCTGGCGCGCTATCCAGGCACGCTGGTGATGATTTCTCACGATCGCGAATTTCTCGATGCCATCTGCAATGTCACGGTGCACATCGAAAACCAGCAACTGAAGCGCTACGGCGGCAACTACACGCAGTTCGAAACCATGCGGCTGCAACAGATGGCCCAGCAGCAGGCCGCGTATTCGCGCCAGCAGAAGGAAATCGCGCATCTGGAATCGTTCATCACGCGCTTCAAGGCCAAGGCCACCAAAGCGCGCCAGGCGCAGAGCCGCGTCAAGGCACTGGAGAAAATGGAACGGCTGGCGCCGGTGCATGTGGCGGCCGGCTTCGCGTTCGAGTTCCGCGAGCCCGATTCGGCGCCCAATCCGATGATGGTGCTCGATGGCGTGGACTGCGGCTACGCGGAAGCCGATCCGCCCGTCACCATCCTGCACAATCTTGCGCTCTCGATCCAGAACGGGCAGCGCATCGGTCTGCTGGGCGCCAACGGCCAGGGCAAGTCGACGCTGGTGAAAACGCTGGCCGGCACCCAGCCGCCGCTCAACGGCACTGTGCGGCTCGGCAAAGGACTGGTCATCGGCTACTTTGCCCAGCACCAGCTGGAAACACTGCGCGATCACGATTCGCCGTTGCAGCATCTGGCACGGCTGGCACCGGACGTGCGCGAGCAGGAACTGCGCGATTTCCTGGGCAGCTTCAACTTCCGCGGCGATATGGCGACTTCGCCGATCGAGCCGTTCTCTGGCGGCGAAAAGGCCCGGCTGGCGTTGTCGCTGATCGTCTGGCAAAAACCGAATCTGCTGCTGCTGGACGAGCCGACCAACCACCTGGACCTGGACACGCGCGAGGCACTGACCATGGCGCTGGCACAGTTCGAAGGCACGCTGATCCTGGTGTCGCACGACCGGCATCTGCTGCGCGCCACGTCGGACCAGTTCATGCTGGTGGCTGACGGCACCATCCGTCCGTTCGACGGCGACCTGGACGACTATCGCGACTGGCTGCTGCAACAGGCCGCCGCCAAGCGCAACGCCGCCACCGCCGCGCACGCCGCCGATATGTCGGCGCCGGCAGTCAACCGCAAGGACCAGCGCCGCGCCGAGGCGGACGAACGCCAACGGCTGTCCGTGCTACGCAAGCCGCTGACCCGCGAACTGGAAAAGGTGGAAAAGCGCATGGCGACGCTGCAAGCCGACAAGACCGCAATCGACGCCTTCATGGCCGACTCGGCCAGCTACGAAGACGCCAACAAGACCCGGCTGATGGAAATGCTCAAGCGCCAGGGCGAAGTCACCAGCGAACTCGATCAGTTGGAAGAGCGATGGCTGGAACTGCAGGAACAGATCGAACAGATTGCGTGAGACTGCGCTGAAAACAAAATGGCTGACATCGAAGTGTCAGCCATTTTTTATTGCAGCGCGGTTCAGCGATAGTGTTTCTCGCGCCGGATCAGGCCGATGGCGAGCGTGAAGGTCAGGATCACGAGCCAGATCAGCGACCAGGCCGGGATCGACAGACCAAACAGCGGCGGAAGCGGCGCCGTGCACAGGCCGTCCGCGTAGAACACCTGCGGCAGCAGCTTGGCGGTGGGCAGCGCGTTGACCCAGTTTTCCAGCGGATCGATTCCGCACGACGCCTTGGGGTTGAGCAGCAGCGACACGTGGTAGCCCGCCACCGCAATGCCGGCCACGCCGGACAGCATGCCCAGCCCTTGCCACAGCGTGCGCGTGTTCTGCGCGATCGCCGCCAGCAGCGCAAAGATGCCGATGCCCAGGAACGCGAAGCGTTGCATGATGCAGAGCGGGCACGGCTGCAGGCCCTCGACATACTGCATATAGAGCGCTGCGCCGAGCATCGCAAACGAGACGACGGCGATCAGCAGGAAGTAGGCACGGGAATTGGCTTGCATGGGTCCATGGGCAAGGATTGCATCGACGCGAATTATTACCGATTTTTCGTGCGGCGATGGCAGTGTCGAAACAATCCGCCACACCTGTCGCCGTGGCGGATTGCCGCACCCTCTGAATCTGCGCGACGCATCGCGCGAAGTTCGAAAGGCCGGCGTCGGCGCTAGTCCAGATTGCGCACGCGGTCGATCGCGTGTTCGAGCCGATCCACCGCGATCACCTGCAGGCCTTCAATCGCCTGCTTGGGCGCGTTGGCCTTCGGGATAACGGCGATCGTGAAGCCCAGCTTGGCGGCTTCCTTGAGGCGCTCCTGGCCGCGCGGGCTGGGCCGGATCTCGCCCGCGAGGCCGACTTCGCCAAACACCACGAGGCCGCGCGGCAGCGGCTTGTTGCGCAACGACGAGTGGATCGACAACAGCACGGCCAGGTCGGCCGCGGGCTCCGTGATTTTGACGCCCCCCACAGCATTCAGAAACACATCCTGATCGAAACACGCGATGCCGGCGTGGCGATGCAGCACCGCCAGCAGCATCGCCAGTCGGTTCTGTTCCAGCCCCACGGCCAGCCGGCGCGGATTGGGCACGTTGGCCGTGTCGACCAGCGCCTGCACTTCCACCAGCAACGGCCGCGTGCCCTCCTGCGTTACCAGCACGCATGAGCCCGCCACCTGGTCTTCATGCTGCGACAGAAACAATGCCGACGGGTTGCTGATGCCGCGCAGCCCGCGCTCGGTCATCGCAAACACGCCAAGTTCGTTGACCGCGCCGAAGCGGTTCTTGAAGGCCCGGATCAGTCGGTGCGACGAGTGCGTGTCGCCCTCGAAATACAGCACGGTATCGACGATATGTTCGAGCACGCGCGGACCGGCCAGGCTGCCTTCCTTGGTGACATGGCCGACCAGGATGATCGTGATGCCGCTGCTCTTGGCAATGCGCGTCAGTTGGGCCGCGCATTCGCGCACCTGCGCCACCGACCCCGGCGCGGACGTGAGCGCATCGGAATAGAGCGTCTGGATCGAGTCGATCACCGCCACTTCGGGCTTGTCCGATTCCAATGCGGCCTGGATCTTTTCGAGCTGGATTTCGGGCAGCAAGCCGAGCGTGGCGGCTTCCACGCCCAGACGCTGCGCGCGCAGCGCGATCTGCGCACCGGATTCCTCACCGCTGACATACAGCACGCGCCGCGAGGCCGACAGGTTTGCCAGCGCCTGCAGCAACAGCGTCGACTTGCCGATGCCGGGATCGCCGCCGATCAGCACCACCCCGCCCGAGACCAGGCCGCCGCCGAGCACGCGGTCGAATTCGTCGATGCCGGAAGAGAAACGCGGCACATCGGCCGCCTCGATCTCGGACAGCTTGCGCACCACCGCGGACGCCGCGAGCGGCTGGAAGCGGCGCGCGGCCGACGAGCCCGTATCGGCCACGGTTTCGACCAGCGTGTTCCAGGCATTGCACTGGGGACACTGGCCGGCCCAGCGCGGCGCGGTGCCGCCGCACTCGGTGCAGGTAAAGACAGTCTTGGTTTTTGCCATGAAATGGGAGCGGGATCGGGTCGGCTTGAGGGTCAGGCGGGTCAGGCGCGGGCGACGTCGTCCGCCGTGGTCAGCGTGGCGACGGTGGTCGGCACGCGCGGCGCCAATGCGCACATCAGCTCGTAACCGACCGTGCCGCTCGCGGCAGCCACGTCATCGATCGGCAGGCCGTGACCCCACAACGTGACCGGCGACCCGATCTTCGCTTTCGGGCACGGCGTCAGGTCCACACAGATCATGTCCATCGACACGCGACCAACGAGGTCGGTGCGCACGCCATCGACCAGCACCGGTGCGCGCCGCTCGCCCCAGCCCAGCGCGTGACGCGGATAGCCGTCGGCATAGCCGCACGCGACCACGCCGATTCGCATCGCGCGCTCGGCCGTGAACATCGAGCCGTAGCCGACGGTATCGCCGGGCTGCAGATCCTGGATGGCGATCAGTTCGCTGTGCAGCGACATGGCCGGCTGCAGCCCGGTGTGCTCGATATCGGCGCTCAGGCCCGTGGGCGAGCCGCCGTATAGGATCACGCCCGGGCGCACCCAGTTGCGATGCGCCCCGGGATGCCACAGCACGGCCGCCGAGTTCGACAAGCTGGCTTCGCCCGGCAGATTCGCGGTGGCGGCGTCGAACGCCTCGATCTGATGCGCGATGCCGCGCGGGCTATCCGCATCCGAGAAATGCGTCATGTGGACGATACTGCCCACACAGGACATGGTGCGGGCCCGTTCCCAGGCCGCGCGATATTGCGCCGGCCGGAAGCCAAGCCGGTTCATGCCTGTATTGAGCTTGAGCTGGATCGCAAGCGGCCCCTTCGGCCGGGCCTGCTCAAGCATGCGCAGTTGCTCTTCGCAGTGCACGGCCGTGGTCAGCCGGTATTGCTCGATCACCGCGATGTCCTGCGGATCGAAAAATCCTTCCAGCAGCAGGATCGGGCCCTGCCATCCCAACTCGCGCAGCAGGACGGCTTCGCTGAGGTCTAGCAGGCCGAAACCGTCCGTAGCCTTGAGGCCGGCGAACGCGCGGCGAATGCCGTGGCCATAGGCGTTGGCCTTGACTACCGCCCAGACGCGGGCGTTTGGCGCGTGGCGGCGCACCACCTCAAGGTTGTTGGCCAGCGCGGGCTGGTGGATGACAGCGTGAATGGGTCTGGGCATGAAATATGACGACTTGGGCGGATTGCCTGGCGGGAGATCGCCCGGTGCTGCACCAGATCAGGGAAGACCCGGTCGGCAACCCGCAGAATTTGAGCGTTGAGATGGCACGGACTGTGCGGTAGCGGGCATCTGGGACAACCGGCGGCCGGCAGCGTCCGGGCGACTTTCTCGCAGGCGATATTTGACCACATTAAAGCGAAGATTCCGGGAATCCATTGAGCGACATTGTGTCCAATCCGCGTTTGCCAGTGTGCTGAATCGTCGCAGTTTCGTGATATAAAGCCGGACGCTCCGGCCATGTTTTAAAAGAGAAGCAATATGTCAATGACGGCGAGGCAAGCCGCAAGGCGCGCGAAAGTTGCGCAGCAGCCCCAGTTTGACAAGGCCGGCGCAGCAGGTTCCCTGCAAGCCGCGACGCTGCCCGCCGGCGCGCTTTTGCCCGTCCACACGGACATCCGCGATGGAGACAAAGTCGACAGTATGAAGAAGGGTTTCTACACGATCATGGCCGCGCAGTTCTTCTCGTCGCTGGCCGACAATGCCCTGCTCATCGCGGCCATTGCCCTTCTGACCGAGTTGCACTCCCCGCAGTGGATGACACCGCTGCTCAAGCTGTTCTTCGTGCTGTCGTATGTGGTGCTTGCGGCATTTGTGGGGGCCTTCGCCGATTCGATGCCCAAGGGCAAGGTGATGTTGATCACCAATGCGATCAAGATCGTCGGGTGCGCCATCATGATGTTCGGGTTGCACCCGTTATTGGCCTACGGCATCGTGGGCTTCGGCGCGGCGGCCTACTCGCCGGCCAAGTACGGCATCCTGACCGAATTGCTGCCGCCCGAAAAACTCGTGATGGCCAACGGCTGGATCGAAGGCCTGACGGTCGGGTCGATCATCCTGGGTACGGTGGTTGGCGGTGCGCTGATCTCCGTGCACATTTCGTCGCTGTTGCTGCGCTTCGACCTGCCCTATATCGATACGGGCATCAACACGCCGGCCGAAGCAGCGATGGTGGTGATCATGCTGTTCTATTTCATCGCCTCGGTCTTCAACCTGTTCATTCCCGATACCGGTGCCCGCTATCCGCAACAGGAAAAGAACCCGATCAAGCTGATTGCCGAATTCGGCGACTGCTTCATCGCGCTGTGGCGCGACAAGCTGGGCCAGATCTCGCTGGCTGTCACCACGTTGTTCTGGGGCGTCGGCGCCACGCTGCAGTTTATCGTCCTCAAGTGGGCTGAAAAATCGCTGGGCCTGAATCTGTCGCAAGGCGCACTGCTGCAGGCCGTGGTGGCCGTGGGCGTGGCGGTCGGCGCGATCATGGCCGCCGCGCGCATTCCACTGCGCAAGTCGCTGTCGGTGCTGCCATTCGGCGTCGCGATGGGCGCCACGGTCATGCTGATGGCGTTCTATACCAAGGACACCATGCCCGCGGTGACGCTCGATGTGCTGGGCATGCACATGCCGCTCTACATGGCCATCGCGTACGTGTTCCTGATGATCGTCGGTGCGATGTCGGGCTATTTTGTGGTGCCGATGAACGCGCTGCTGCAACACCGGGGTCACGTGCTGCTGTCGGCGGGCCACTCGATTGCGGTGCAAAACTTCAACGAGAATGTTTCCGTGCTGCTGATGCTGTGCCTGTACGCACTGATGATCAAGCTGAACATTCCGATCGGCTTCGTGATCGTCGCGCTGGGCCTGTTCATCTGCGTCACCATGGCGCTGGTCATGCGACTGCACAAGCACAACGTCAAAATCCACAACTCGCTGGCGATGATCGGCGAAGACAAGCACCACTAGCCCGCAAGCGGCAGCCGGCGGCCTCGGTGCCGCCTCGATTGCCAACCGGCCGCACTGCGCTGGCCGCTTATCCCCTGTTCACACCCTCTTGATGGCGGCGCCGTCCCGGCCAGTCAGCGCGTGCGCAGCCGCGCCCGCGCCTCCCAGTCCTGCGGCACGATGAATCCGCGCGAACGCTCCTGCCAGAAGCCTGGTTCGTCGGCGGGCTCCAGTTCGCAAACCATCACCGGCGATTCGCGCCGCCACGCATGCTCGGGATCGGCGAAGCGGCGTATCAACGCCGCATGCAGCGATGCAGCCGATTCGGTCTGCGACTCCGCGACCCGAGCGCCGGACAGCCAGTCAGCGCGCGGCAGCCGATACCACCGCACCGCAGCGCCGTCGGCAGCGGCTGCTCGCGCCATCCAGGCATCGAGGTTCGACCACCAGCCGTGCAGATGATCAGCCGCGATGCCCAGCGCATCGAGACCGGCCGGGATCTGTCCGTCGCGATAGAACAGCCAGCCGAGCAAATAGATTTCGCTGCGGTCGATGGTGTGCCCGAGCATTGCGCGCGCCTCGGCCGTGCGGCCCAGCGGCAATTGGCGATGGAGGATGTGATCGAGCTTGTCGCCGAGGCGATCGACCAGATTCGGCCCGACGAACGCGCGCCGGTCAGGCACTGCATCGGCCATCAGGTAGAACTTCGCGGCCATTTCCCAGTGCACGATCTGGCGCGAAGCGGGCTCGCGCCAGATCAGGTCCAGTTCGCCCAGCGTCTGCACGCCGTGGCCATTGGCGCGGCGGATCGGCACATTGGCGGCCAGCAGTTCGATGGCCGGCATCCGGGTAAACGCAAAATGCAGCAGCCGTTCGGCATGGCGGCCCAGCCGCAGGCTGCGGCTGGCGGTGGGGTCTGGATGGCCGCTCAGTTCCGCGATGGTCTCCGGCAACGTCGCGGGATCGGCATGGGCCAGCCACGAGGTCCAGTCGCTGGCGACGCCGGCTGGCAGACGCGCCAGCCGCACGTCGTCGTGCTGCACGCCGGGAGGCAGACTGGAAAGCAACTGCGGCGACAGCGAGCACCACGCCAGGTCGCGCGTGCGTTGCGACGCGGCGCTGCGCCAAAGCGGCGGCGCGTCGGCAGGCGCTACGCCGGCGGTGGCCGGTGGCCCGCCGGGGCACGCCATCTGGACAGGATCAGGCTTGAGCTCCCGCACGTTCATGTACCTCGCGCGCCAGACAGAGGTCTTCCCACGCGCGCGCCTTGTCGGTCGTCGTGCGCAGCAGATAGGCCGGGTGATAGGTCACCACGACCGGAATGCCTTCGTACTGGTGCACCGCGCCGCGCAGCTTGCCGATCGGCGTGGTGGACCGTAACAGCGATTGCGCGGCAAACCGGCCCAGCACCACGATCACCTTCGGCTTGATCAGCGCAATTTGCCGCTTCAGGTATGGCTCGCATTGCGCTACCTCGTCCGGTTCGGGATTGCGATTGCCAGGCGGCCGGCACTTGAGCACGTTGGCGATGTAGACATTGCGCCCGCGCGCCATGCCGAGCGAAGCCAGCATGTTGTCGAGCAGCTTGCCGGCCTGGCCGACGAACGGCTCGCCCTGGAGATCCTCGTTCTCGCCGGGCGCCTCGCCGACGAGCATCCATTCGGCGTTCATATCACCGACGCCGAACACGGTATTCGTGCGCGTTTCGCACAGCCCGCAAGCGGTGCAGCCGGACACGCTCTGCGCCAGTTCCTTCCACGGCATCTGCGCGATGGCGGCCTCGCGCGATTGCTGCGCCGGCGAGGATTGACGCGGCGCTGGCGCGACAGGGCGCGCGGGATCAAGCGGCGGAGGCGCATCAAACGCTTCGGCCATCCGCGCTACATCGGCCACGTGAGCCGCCGCGGCTGCGGCATCGGCATCGACCATCGCGTCGACGACTGGATTTGTCCTGACATCGCCTGCGGCATGGGCCGTGGCGGGCTGTGCCGGCACGGACTGTTCGACCATGGCGGGTGCGGCAAGATCACGCGCTGGCGTGGCGCTGGTCGTGCCCGCTTGCGGCGCAACGCCCTGCGCCGGATCGGACGCGGCATCGGCATGCGAATCGGCTTGCGCGTCGTTAAGCCCGCGCGGCAGCCACTCGGTCGTGATGCCCAGCGCTTCCAGAAACATGACGCGGCGATTCATACCGGATCCCCCTCATGGGCATCCGACCAGACGCGCCGCAGCACCAGGGCGTCTTCGCGTCCCGTTGCAGTGGCCGGATAGTAGTGCTTGCGTCGGCCGATTTCGACGAATCCAGCTTCGGCATACAGCGCAAGCGCGCCGGTGTTCGACGGGCGCACTTCCAGCAGCATGGTATGCAGATGCTGCGCATGCGAGGTGGCCAGCGCCACGGCCAGCAACAGGCGCCCATAGCCCTGCCGCTGGTAGACCGGATCGACCGTGATGTTGAGCAGGTGCATTTCGTCAACCACCGGCATCAGCATGACGTACCCGACCAGCACCGCCGCCGGATCGCGCAGCGTCAGGCCGAAGTGCCCCGCCTTGAGCGAGTTCTCGAAATTGCCGCGCGTCCACGGATGGCTGTACGCACGCTGTTCGATCTCGGCCACCGCTTGCAGATCCAGCGCACTCATCTGATGCAGTTGCCAGCCTGGCGCCAGCGTCGGCATCTCTGGCACATCGGGCCACGCCAGCGTATTGGCGAATCGCTCCGGCGCGGCGCTCACGCGGCATCTCCCCGGCCCGGGGCCGCTTCCATGGCCTTTGCTGCGGTGGCGGCGGCTGCAGCCTTGGCCGCCGCGACGGCTTCGCGCTCGACGATGGTCTGCGCGACCTTATCGCGCACGTAGATCGGCATGGCCTGGGCCGCGTCGATGGTCTCGCCGCGCGCCAGCGCTCGCATGCCGATCGACACCATCGCGCGGGCGTCGGGCAACGCGTCCGGCAGAATCCGCGCCGCCTGCGCGGCTACCGCCAGGCGCTCGCCGAACACGGCTGCCGCATTGCCGGCCAGCCAGTAAGGCCCGGCGGGCGCAACAATTGCCTCGGGCGCGCCGACATGCATCGCCCCTTCCATCGACCAATCGCCGCGGCCTTCGTCCCAGCGGAACGCCGCGGCATAGACTTCGTCCATGCGCGCATCGAGTCCGACCAGCACCGACGCGCCGGCCGGCAGACCGGGCGTGGCGGTGCGCGCACTTTCGGCGCAGGCCATCAAGACATTGACGGGAATGACAGGGAGATCCGCGCCGAAGGCCAGACCCTGTGCCACGCCGCACGCCGTGCGCAGGCCGGTGAAAGATCCGGGGCCCGCGCCAAACGCGATCGCGGCGCAATCGGCCAGACGAATGCCGGCTTCGGCCAGCACCTCGCCGGCGGCAGGCAGCACGCGCGACGACGAGCGCGCACCAGTATGCTCATGACGGAAAAAACACTCGACGGCGCCGCCGGAAACGGCACGCCCGAGTGCAACGGAACACCACTCTGTGGAGGTCTCGACAGCAAGAATCCAGGACATGGCAGCGATTGTATCCGCTCTCACGCGCAAAGCTGTACTGGCGATGGCCGTGCGCGCCAAACGCCTCGCGCGGCAAGGGCCAGCGCGCCGCCGACCGAGAGCTTCTTCGGATTTTTTTGTCCGATACGGACGGCGCCGCCCTATATCATCCGCAACTGTTATCGACGAACTGCCACCCCGGAGACACCATGAGCGACCTGCAGGCCCAATTCGACCAGGCTCAAATCGACGTCAAGACCCTGACCGAGCGCCCCAACAACATGACGCTGCTGCGCCTTTACGCGCTGTACAAGCAAGGCGCCGAGGGCGACGCGCACGGCGACAAGCCGGGCATGACTGATTTCGTCGGCCGCTACAAGTTCGAAGCGTGGGAAGCGCTCAAGGGCACCAGCCAGGACGATGCCAAGCAGAAATACATCGAGCTGGTGGGCGACCTGCTGGCAGGTCGCGCCAGCTGATCCTCAGGCCGCCGGAACCGGCCGCGGGCGAATGCGCCACGCGGCCAGAATCGCGGTGGCAATCACCAGCCCGACCGCCAGGAACGTCTCGTCGAATGCGTGAATGCGCGCGGCCTGGGCCGCCGCATCACCGCCCGTGCCGAGCACTGCCCCATGTTCGGCCAGCCGCCACTGCAAACCGACGCCAGCCAGCCCCACGCCAATCGCCCCGCCAAGCTGCCGCAGGAAGTTGATGCAGCTAGACCCCTGCGCGATCAGAGAAAAATCCACGCCGCGCATCGAACCCAGCGTCAGCGACGGCAGGATGCAACCCAGGCCGATGCGGCCAACGATTGCGTAAAGCACCAGCAGAAGATAGGGCGTGACCGTCGACACAGTCGCCATCAGCAGGAATGACCCGGCCAGCAGTACCAGGCCAAACGACACCTGTCGATGGGGCGGCACCCGGCTGGTCAGGCGCCCCGCCGCTGCAATCGTGAGCGCGAGCGCGATGCCCGCGGGCATCAGCACGATGCCGGCCGCCGACGGCGTATAAGACAGCGCCGTCTGCATGTAAACGGGCAGCAGGTAGGTGGATCCGAACAAACCCGCGCCGTAGATGAATGCCACCACGGCGCCGGCGGCAAACTGTCGGTAGCTGTAAAGCCGCATGTTCATCAGCGGATCGGCCGCGCGCAGTTGCCAGGCAACGAAGGCGACCAGCATCGCCACGCCGAAGGCGGCCAGGCCCAGCCCTTCGCCAAGGCTCTCGCGCATGGCGACCAGTCCGTTGAGCAGACTCACCGTGGCGACGCCCACCAGCGCCAGCCCACGCCAGTCCAGCGGCTTGCGCTCGCCCATCATCGCGGAATCCACAGCCATGAAGCGCCGGCCCATCCACAGGCCGATCAGCGTCAACGGCACCACGACGAAAAAGATCGAGCGCCAGCCGAAGGTTTCCACCAGAAAACCACCCACGCTGGGCCCGATGGCGGGCGCCAGCACCACGCCGAAGCCGAACAGCGACAACGCCTTGCCCTGCTCGCGCTCCTCGAACACGCGCAGGATGAAGATATTGGGCAACGGCTGCATGATGCCGGCGGCGATGCCTTCTGCCACGCGCATGGCCAGCATCACGCCGAAGGTCGGAGAAAACCCGCCGACGAAGCCGCCCAGGCCCAGTAACAGCAACGAGCCGATAAACGTGCGTCGCAGCCCGTAGCGGTTGAGCAGCCATGGCGTCAGCAGCATCGACAGCGTCATGGCAATCATGAAACTGGCGGCGACCCACTGGGCGCGTTCCTGTCCCAGATGGAAATGGCGGCTCAGATCGGGAACGGCCACGTTGACGATCGTCGACGACATGATCGAAGACATCGTCCCGAGCATCAGCGTCACCAGAATCAGCCAGCGCAGGCGGTCGCCATAGCGGGCGCGCAGCGTCGCGCGCGTGGGGCCGCCGCGCTTGTCACCGGACTTGCCGGGCTTGTCGTCAGGCTCGTCCGGCCCGCCGCTTCTGTCCGCCCTGCCTGCCGCATCCCCGCTGCCGGTACGTGCCGGCGCAGTGGACGGCCGCGTCACCCTAGCCTGCCCGTCAGCGCGATTTCACGGATCTTGCGCACCGTGTCGAGATCGGCCTCGTGGTATGCGGACTTGACGATCTCGGCATAGCGGTCGTCGCCGCTGGCATCGACCGCCGGCATGGTCGTCTGATAGATAAAGCGCACCAGCAACGCGCCAGGCGCGGGCGTCTCGATGATCATTTCGAGCGTGCCGCCTGCGTGCTCGGCCGTGGCGGCCGATTCGTAGCGCACGGCCTGTCGCGGCTCGTACACCACGCGATCGCGCACATGGGCCTTGCCAAAATGCAACACCCGTTCGATCCAGCCGTCGCCGCGGTCGACAATTTCCGCGCTGTCGAGGCCCAGCATGAAGAGTTCCGGCGATTCCGCCCGCAATACAAGGCCTTGCCAGAGCTGGTCGGCCGACAACGGCTCCAGCGCCGGGTTGCCTGGGTCATTGATCTCCACCAGGTGTTCGAAACGCAACTTGACTCTCCCAATCGTGAATTTGCATATTATGGGCCCTCCTGCGCGAGGCTGCGTCGCCGACATGGGCGCGGCGTCCGTGCATCACTGCTGACAAAACATGTCAGGAGCGGGCGCGCAGAATGCTGGCCCGGTGTGTGCAAGTGCGTCAGTAGTCGTCACCAGTCGTCAGGAGCCGTCAGGAGCGGCTCCGGGGGCGCGCGCCGGAGAACGCTCAGGAGGCAGGCATGGAGTTGTTGATCAACATCGACGTCGATGACCTCGAACGCGGCATCGGCTTTTACGAGGCAGGGCTGGGGCTGCGGCTTCACCGCAAGCTGTTCGACGGCACGGTGGCCGAGATGCATGGCGCATGCGCGCCGATCTATCTGCTGGCCAAGGCGGCCGGCTCGCTGGCCACCACGCGCAGCGACACGCGGCGCGACTACACGCGGCATTGGACGCCCGTGCACCTGGACTTCGTGGTCGCGGCGCTCGAACCCGCCATCGAACAGGCGCTTGGCGCCGGCGCGGAACTGGAAGACTGGCCGCAGGATTTCCCATGGGGCCGCCAGGCCCGCCTGTCCGATCCATTCGGCCATGGCCTGTGCTTTATAGAATGGAAGTCCGGCGGATACGACGCGCCGGGCTCGCGACCGGTCTGAATCGGTATCAACAAAAAACCCCATGGTTTTGGCCATGGGGTTTTTTGCTGGCGGACGCCGGAACAACGAGCGACGCTCAGACTTCCTCGTACAGCGGCAGCGTCAGGAATTCGGCAAAGTCTTCCGAAGTCGACATCTGCTCGAAAATCTGCGCGGCGCGGTCGTAGGTCTTCGTGTCGCCACCGACCACTTCCTTCACCTTGGCCAGTTCTTCCGGGATCAGGCCGCGCACCAGCTCGGCGGTCACCTTGCGGCCGTCTTCGAGCTTGCCTTTCGGCGAGCGGATCCATTGCCAGACCTGCGAACGCGAGATCTCGGCGGTGGCCGCATCTTCCATCAGGTTGTGAATCGGCACGCAGCCGTTGCCGGCCAGCCAGGCGCCCAGGTAGTGGATGCCGACGTTGATGTTCATGCGCAGGCCAGCTTCGGTGATCGGCGCTTCGGGCTTGAAGTCGAGCAGATCGGCCGCCTTGACTTCGACGTCCGGGCGTTGCTTCTCGAACTGGTTGGGCTTGTCGCCCAGCACGGCCACGAATTCCTTCATCGCCGGCTCGACCAGCCCCGGGTGAGCCACCCAGCCGCCGTCATAGCCATCGGTGGCGTCGCGGCGCTTGTCGCCGATGATGCCCTGCATGGCGATCGCGTTCTTCTCCGGATCGTTCTTGATCGGGATCAGCGCGCTCATGCCGCCGATCGCCGGAGCACCGCGCTTGTGGCAGGTCTTCAGCAGCAGCAGCGCGTAGGCGCGCATGAACGGCGAGGTCATCGTCACCTTGGCGCGGTCGGCCAGGCAGAAGTTCTTGTCCACCTTGAACTTCTTGATGCACGAGAAGATGTAGTCCCAGCGGCCGGCGTTCAGGCCCGCGCTGTGGTCGCGCAGTTCGTACAGGATTTCTTCCATTTCGAACGCGGCGAGGATCGTCTCGATCAGCACGGTCGCCTTGATCGTGCCTTGCGGCAGGCCAATCTCGTTCTGCGCCATCACGAAGATGTCGTTCCACAGGCGCGCTTCCAGATGGCTTTCCATCTTCGGCAGGTAGAAGAACGGGCCGGCGCCGCGGGCGATCTGTTCCTTGGCGTTATGGAACAGGAACAGCGCGAAGTCGAAAATGCCGCCCGAAACGCGCTTGCCGTCGATCGTGACGTGCTTTTCGTCGAGATGCCAGCCGCGCGGACGCACCTGCAGCGTGGCGATCTTGTCGTTGAGCTTGTAATGCTTGCCGTTGCTGTCCAGCGTCAGCGTGCGGCGCACCGCCGCCTTCAGGTTGACCTGCCCCTGCATCTGGTTGTGCCAGTTCGGGGTGTTCGAGTCCTCGAAGTCGGTCATGTAGCTGTCAGCGCCCGAATTGAAGGCGTTGATCACCATCTTGGCTTCTACCGGGCCGGTGATTTCCACGCGGCGGCATTCCAGCGCCTCGGGCACCGGCGCCACCTTCCAGTCGCCTTCGCGAATGGCCTTGGTTTCCGGCAGGAAATCGGGAATCTCGCCGGCGTCCAGGCGCTTGGCGCGCGCCACGCGCGCAGCCAGCAGTTCCTGACGACGCGGCTCGAACGCGCGGTGCAGCTTGTCGACCAGGGCCAGGGCTTCCGGCGTGAGGATGTCTTCGTAAGCCGGCAGGATCTCGCCGGTAATCTTCATGCCCGCGGGCAGCGTGATAGCCATCAGTCTTCTCCTGTATGTGCGATGGTGTGTGAGGGGATGACCACGCTTGTCAGACCGTTGCGCCCGAGGCGGCAACGAAAGCAAGCAGGTCGTTCATGTCGTGCCCGGTGCCGGTGGGCGCCACGTCGAGGCGCTCCGCCGGGTGGCCGGCACGATTGATCCAGAAAGTGGTGTAGCCGAACCACGTGGCGCCGCATGCATCCCAGCAGTTCGACGAAACGAACAGGATCTCGGCGGCCGGCAGCCGGAACGCCTGCGGTCCCAGCGCATACGCGGCCGGCGCGGTCTTGTACTGGCGCACCGCATCGACCGACAGCACATGGTCGAACAACCCGTGCATGCCTGCGCTCTTGACCGCGATGTCCAGCATCTCCGGATTGCCATTGGACAGGATGCCCAGCGGCAGATTCGCACGACGCAGGCGCTTGAGCGCCGCGAGGTTTTCGGGGAACGCCGACAGGCACGCATATTCCTTGAGCAAGTGAGCCTGCGACGCTTCGTCGAGGTCCAGCGCCAGCCGGTCCGCCGCATAACGCAGCGCGTCGATCGTGATGTCCCAGAACGGCTTGTAGCGCGCCCCGTCCGGCGCGGCCAGCGAGCGCAGCCGCGAATAATCGATCTGGCGTTCGCGCCACAGCAGCGCCAGCGCTTCGCCCTTGCCCGGAAACAATTGCTCCGCGCGCGCCGTGACGGAATACACGTCGAACAGCGTGCCATAGGCATCGAAAACGACCGCGCGGATCTTGTTCATCTATGGACTCTATAAACGCCAGGGACTGAATGGGGCTGTACACGATTGAATGCATCGAATTCTAGACACACGTTGCAGTGCGGCAAAGCCAGGTGCGGTCACTTGATCTTTTACTTTTGCACTACTAATCTTGGCCTTCCTCATCAAGACTGTGTATCAGCGAGCGAACATTCGTGGACCATTTCAAGCAACTGGAGACTTTTGTATCGGTCGCATCACGTGGCAGCCTCTCCGCCGCGGCGGCTGCCGAGGGCGTGGCGCCGGCCATCATCGGCCGGCGCATCGACGCGCTGGAAGAGCGCCTGGGCGTCAAGTTGCTGGTCCGCACCACGCGCAAGATCACGCTGACCTTTGAGGGCTCGGCCTTCCTGGAGGACTGCCAGCGCATCCTGAACGATCTGCACAATGCCGAAGCAAGCGTCTCCGCGGGCGGCGTGAAGGCGAGCGGACACCTGCGCGTGACCGCGCCGGCCGGTTTCGGCCGCAAGCATGTGGCGCCGGTGGTGCCGCTGTTTATCGAATCGCATCCCGACGTCACGCTGACGCTCGATCTTTCCGATCGCGTGGTCGATCTGGTCAACGAAGGCTTCGATTGCGCGATTCGCCTCGGCGATCTGCCCGATTCGAGCCTGGTGTCGATCCGTCTGGCCGAAAACCGGCGCGTGGTGGTGGCGTCGCCCGAATACCTGGCGCGCGCCGGATCGCCGCAGCAGCCGGACGACCTGTCGCGCCACAACTGCCTGGCCTTTGGCGCCAGCGCCAATGTGCAGCGCGGCTGGGTATTCCAGCAGGATGGCCGCGCCATCACGGTCAAGGTTGGCGGCACGATGGAATGCACCGACGGCGCGGTGCTGCACGCCTGGTGCCTGCAAGGCCACGGCCTGGCATGGCGCTCCTGGTGGGAAGTCGGCCATGAGATCGCCAGCGGCCGGCTGGTCACCGTGCTGGACGAATTCCAGGCGCCGCCGATCGGCATTCATGCGGTATTCCCGCAGCGCAAGCATCTGCCGCTGCGCGTTCGTCTGTTCATCGATCATCTCAAGAACACCTATGGCAACCCGGCCTACTGGCGACGCGCCGAACAGGCGCCGGCCAGCGGTGCCGACTAAGCTGGCCTGTGGCGCGGACCCACTGCGCGGACCAGATTCGCGGCCGGCGCGACATCGCCGATTGCTTGGATCGCAATGCGCGCGATTGGCGGACAAAAGTTCCTTCGCCCACCAATCGGTTTGATATTTCGCAATGACGGACACTTCACACTGACTACAATCAATCAGACAGGCGCTGACTTGGCCTGCCCCACTCGTGAAAGGAGGTCCGGTATGTTCAAGCACATCCTGCTACCCACCGACGGTTCTGAGTTGTCCAAGAAGGCCATCGATGGCGGCCTGGAACTGGCAAAGGCGATCAACGCCCGCGTCACTGCCTATGTCTGCCTTGAGGAATATCCGTACACGCCCTTCAGCGAAATCGTGGTCGAGGCTCCGCAGGCGTTCAAGGAACGTATCGAGAACCAGGCCAGGCTGTACCTGAAGGAGATCGAAACCGCCGCGGTCGCCGCCGGGCTGCCGTTCGATGCGGACATGACCACCTTCGCGGTGCCCTATCTCGGCATCATCGACGCGGCGGAGCGTCATGGCTGCGACGTGATCTTCATGGCATCGCACGGCCGGCGCGGCCTGTCCGGCCTGCTGCTCGGCAGCGAGACCCAGAAAGTACTCACGCATACGGATATTCCCGTTATCGTCTATCGATAGTCAGCCGCCCTGCCAAAAAAGCCGCGCCGCAGGTCATGCGGCGCGGTGCCAAACTGACGGCGTGATGGTCGCACGCCGTCCCCGAATTACCTTTCGCGTTGCCTGGCCGAATGGCTCAGGCCACCTTCTTGTCGAAGAACTGTTCGTCTTCGGTCGAGCCCTTGAGCGCGGTCGTCGACGACTGGCCGCCCTCGATGGTCTGCGTCACCGCATCGAAGTAACCGGTGCCCACCTCGCGCTGATGCTTCACGGCGGTGAAGCCCTTCTCGGCCGCGGCGAACTCGTTTTCCTGCAATTCCACGAACGCGCTCATCTGGTTGCGGGCATAGCCGTAGGCCAGGTTGAACATCGAGTAGTTCAGCGAATGGAAACCGGCCAGCGTGATGAACTGGAACTTGTAGCCCATCGCGCCCAATTCCTTCTGGAACTTGGCGATCGTCGCATCGTCAAGATTCTTCTTCCAGTTGAATGACGGCGAGCAGTTGTACGCCAGCATCTTGCCCGGGAACTTGGCGTGGACCGCTTCGGCAAAGCGCTTGGCGAATTCCAGATCGGGCTTGCCGGTCTCGCACCACACCAGGTCCGCCACCTCCGCATAGGCCACGGCGCGCGCAATCGACTGATCGATGCCGGGCCGCGTGCGGTAGAAACCTTCCACGGTGCGCTCGCCGGTCAGGAACGGCTGGTCGCGCTCGTCCACGTCCGACGTCAGCAGGTCGGCCGCTTCGGCATCGGTACGGGCGATCACCAGCGTCGGCGTGCCCGACACGTCGGCGGCCAGCCGCGCGGCGGTCAGCTTCGCCACGGCTTCGCGCGTGGGCACCAGCACCTTGCCGCCCATGTGACCGCACTTCTTGACCGACGCCAGTTGATCTTCGAAGTGCACGCCAGCGGCGCCCGCCTCGATCATCGACTTCATCAGCTCAAACGCATTGAGCACGCCGCCGAAGCCGGCCTCGGCATCGGCCACGATCGGCGCGAAGAAATCGGTGTCGCCGGTGCCTTCGCTCCATTGGATCTGGTCGGCGCGCTGGAACGTGTTGTTGATGCGCTTGACCACCATCGGCACTGAGTTGGCCGGATACAGCGACTGATCCGGATACATTTCGCCCGCCAGGTTGGCGTCGCCAGCGACCTGCCAGCCCGACAGATAGATCGCCTTGAGTCCGGCCTTGACCTGCTGCAGCGCCTGGTTGCCGGTCAGCGCGCCCAGCGTGTTGACGAACGGCTCGGTGTTCAGCAGGTGCCAGAGCTTTTCCGCACCGCGACGAGCCAGCGTATGTTCGACCTGCACCGAACCGCGCAGGCGGACCACGTCTTCAGCGGTGAAGTTGCGCTTCACACCCTTCCAGCGCGGGTTGGTGTCCCAATCCTTTTGCAGGGCTTCAATCTGTTGTTGGCGCGTAGTCATATTCACTCTCCTGATAGCAATGCCAGGGATTCGCTTCGAAATTTGCGACACGGCCCCGTTGCCGGGGAGACCGAGGCGACGCTGTGGTTCCAGCGTCTCAAGTCATGTGTCTTATATAAGAGTGTAGGGAACGATCCCGCGTCGCAACAGCGCCAACTGTGGTCAAGGCCTCGTTTTTTTATTCTTTACTTTCAATGAGTTGCCGATCGGATGCCACGATGTGGAAGGGAGTCTTCCATCATGAGAAACGGAGCTTGTGCTGCGCACCGACATGTTTTTGCGAAACAAAACAGCTTTCCGCATCATGAAATTTCAGCAGCCTCGGGATTCACACGCGCGGCCTGCACGTCGGTCGATGCGGGCGCGCCGGCCAGATGGTCGACAAATTCGCCGATCATGGCGGCCATGCGTTGCGGATGCGAGAGCGGCAGCCAATGATGCGCATCGACTTCACGGCGCCACAGATGCGCTACCCAACGCCCGAATCCCTCGGTCACGGCCGGCCGCACATAGCGATCGCGCAGCGGCACGATGATCTGCACCGGCGCATGGGCGCGTCTGTCGCGCGGCGCACGCAGGCGGACGCGAAAGTTGGCGCGATACAGCCGCAGCCCGTTCACGCCGTCGGCGGTCTGGGTGGGATTGGCCGGCGCATACAGTCCTTCAGTCTTGCGCAGCCAGAACGGCCAGCTTCGGCCGAGCCAGAGCTTCCAGTTCCATTCCGGCAGTTTCGGCAGATGAAAGAACACGATGTACCACGATGCCAGCGCCTGACGCAGCGTGGCGCCCCACTGCCGGAGCGAGCGCCGGCCGGCGCCGCGCAAGGCGATCGCGGCGTAATCGAGGCACGGCCCCGAGCACGACGTGAACGAAGCGATGCGCCCATACAGGCGCGGATCGGTGACGAATTCCCAGCCCTGGATCGATCCCCAGTCATGCCCGACCAGGTGCACGGCGCGATCGGGCGAAACGGCGTCGATCACCGCGATAAAGTCGTCAGCCAGGCGTTCAAGCCGATAGTCGGACACGTTGGGCGGCGCGTCCGAGGCCCCCGCACCGCGCACGTCGTAGGCAATCACATGAAAACGCTCGGACAGCGCCTGCGCCACGCCGTGCCAGACGTGGCTGTTATCGGGATAGCCGTGCACCAGCACCACGACGGGATGGCTTGGGTCCCCCCACGCCGAGGCGGCGAGCCGCACTGTGCCTGTCTGGATATGAAAAGCGAGCGGCGATGGCCGCGAGGAAATCGGCAGAGTCATGGCGTCGGGCATCGACAGTATCGAATGTCATCGTCGCCCATGCTAACGCCGCCGCATACCGCGCGACTGCGTTTGAAACGGCGAATCTTAGGCCGCCGCCGCATCGCGCGCGCGGCGCCACGCGACCCAGTCGCCGCCATCGATGCGCGGCAGGCCGGTCACGGCGCCGTCGGCCACCGGGTACATCAGGCAATCGAGCGCGACGCCATCGCACAGTACCGGCCGGGATTCGCGGATGAACAGCGTGGCCTGCCCGGGATAGACCTCCTCGATCTCGTCCAGCACCGGCAACAATGCATCGGGAATGTCGTAGATGTCGCCGGCCACGGGCCCGGCCGATGGATCGAGCACGAGACCCGGATAACTGCCGAAGTCATAGAGCCGGCCCGCGATCGCGCCGCTGCCGACCAGCGTCGGCGGCGCAATGCCGTGTCGCGCGGCGGCGTGATTCAGATCGTTGACCTCGCCTGCGCGCAGCGTGCCATAGACGAAAACGCGCGGCATCGATCAGGCCTCCAGTTGCTGGTCGGCGACCAGCACGCCGTCGGCATCGGCGTAGATCCAGTTGCCGGGACGCACCACCGCGCCGGGCATCTGCACCGCCACATCGGGCTGGCCGATATTGCGCTTCTGGCTTTTTTGCGGATGCACGCCGAGCGCGCGGATGCCGACGTCGCAGGCGTTCAGTTCAACGCTGTCGCGCACGCAACCGTTCACGACGATGCCGGCCCAGCCGTTCTTTTCGGCCAGTTCGCCGAGCATGCCGCCGACCAGCGCGCAGCGCATCGATCCGCCGCCATCGACCACCAGCACCCTGCCCTGTCCCGGCGTCTCCAGCGCGGCGCGCACCAGCGAGTTGTCCTCGTGCACCTTCAGCGTGGCGGCCGGGCCGGCAAACGCCACGCGCTTGCCAAAGTGGAGAAACCCCGGCGACAGCACCCGCAAGGTGCCGTCGGCCAGGCGCGATTCATTGGCGTCGCACAGATCGGTGGTGACGGGCTTCATCGATGACTCCTCTGACAGTTCGTGAGTGGCACAAAGCGGCCATGTTAGAGGAAATTCCGCGCCACCGGCCGTCGCATGCCTGGCGCGCACATGGCGCGCTACATCTGCTTGAACAGATGCGCGTACTGTCTGGCCACCGGCAGCGATTCGGGCCGGTCGCGCAGCTTCAAAGACAGGCGGCCCAGCGACTGGTTGACCGCGCTGGCCACGCAATCGATATTGACCACGGTGCCGCGATGGATCTGCCAGAAACGGTCGGGATCGAGCTGCTGGGTCAGTTCGCGCAGGCTGGTGCGGATCAGCGCATCGCCGCTGGAAGCCACCACGTTCACGTACTTGTCGGTGGCTTCGAGATAGATCACCTCGTCGACCGGGATGATGCGCACTTCCTGCCCGACCAGCGCCTTGATAAACCGCAAGTACTGGCCGCGCGCGACAGCCGGCTTGTCGAGCGATTCCAGCCGCTGCAGCAGTTGCGCAAGCTTGTCCGCGTCGACCATCGCGCCGATCTCCGGTGCGGCGTCGCCGGCATGGTCATCGGTGCGACCGTCATGGGTGGGTGTGGCATGACGCAGCACGATACGCGCTTTCAGGCGTTCCACGGTGGCTTCCAGACGCTCGTGCTGTACGGGCTTGAGCACATAGTCGACCGCCGCGCGCTCGAACGCCTCCAGCGCGAACTGATCGTAGGCGGTGACGAACACCACGAGCGGCGGGTTGTCGAATTCGATCAGCTCGCGCGCCACGTCCATGCCGCTCATGCCCGGCATGCGGATATCGAGAAAGGCGACGTCGGGTTGGTGCGCGCGCGCTGCCTCCAGCGCGGCCACGCCATCGTGGACCACCGCGGCGATGGTGGCTTCCGGCCACAACGATTTCAGTTCGGATTCGAGCACGCGCGCGAGCAGCAGCTCGTCGTCGGCGATCAGCAGGGTCGGAGACATGGGGGCGCGAATGTCAGGGACTGCGGTTCAAGAAATTGGGCGATGCGCGGCGTACCGCGGCCTCACGGACGCGAAATCGCCGGCGTCACGTGGGCGGACGCCGGCGCGCGCGGCGGCTCCTGCGCTGCCCGCACCGGCGCGATAGTGGGATCGGTGCTGCGCGTCAACGGCAGCGTCAGGCGCACCACCACGCCGCGCGGCACGTTTTCCTCCATCTGCATGCTGGCCGCGGCGCCGAAAATACGCGCCAAGCGTTCGCGCACGTGGGTCAGGCCCAGACCCGATCCACCCTTGCCGCTTTTTGCGCCCTGCGTGAAGCCCACGCCGGTGTCGGCGATGATCACCTGCAGGCTGCCGTCGGCGGTCTGCTGCGCGGACAGCAGGATCTTGCCGCCGCGCATGCATGGCTCGATGCCGTGCGTGACCGCGTTTTCGACAATCGGCTGGATCAGCATCGGCGGGATCTCGGCGTCGGCCAGCGCCGCCGGCAATTCCACGGCGTGATCGAGCCGCGAACCGAATCGCATGCCCTGGATATCGAGATAGCTGCGCAGCAGTTCGAATTCCTGCGCCAGCGTGCAATGCTCCGCGCGCGTGTGCGACAGCGACATCCGCAGGAAGCCGATCAGCCGTTGCAGCAACTGGCGCGCGGCGCGTGGGTCGGTCGCAATCAGACCGTCGAGATTGGCCAGCGAATTGAACAGGAAGTGCGGTTCGATCTGGGCCTGCAGCGCCATCAGTTGCGCCCGCACCAGCTGCTTTTCGGCTTCCTCGCGCTGCAGCGCGTCCAGCGCGGCCTGGCGTTCCAGATAGGCCAGCTTCTCGCGCGACCAGTAGAAGTAGATCATGCTCGCCGATGCCAGCATGCCGACGATCAGGCACATGCGCAGCATATCGCCGGTGGCGGCCGGCGATTTTTCGGGCAGGTTCAGCAGTTCGCGTGTGGCCCAGCTGCCCAGCACCACGCCCATCGGCACGGCCACCACTGCCAGGCACATGAACGGCCAACGGCGCGGCCGGTCGTTCCACCAGATCAGCACGCGCGGCACATCGATCAGCACCCAGATCGACAACCCGATCAATTGGCTATAGACGAAGTTCTGCACCAGCGAGCCGCCGGTCCGGAACCCATAGTTGAGGCTGGCGGCAATGACTGTGTTCATGCAGACCACGAACAGCAGATCGCGCGCAAGAATGTTGAGCCGCGACGGCACCGCGCCTGGCATGCGCATGGTTCTCTCCCTCCTTCTGCTCCACAAGCCGCGTGCAAATCTGTGATGCACTGCAGCATAGGCAACGCCCCATGCATTCGGTCGGATGGGGCGGCTGCGATGAGAGGGAATGTACGCCTGACGGCGGCGCGAGGAAAGCGGCTTGCGACGAACTGACGACTGGCGGCGCGACCGGTTGGCGGATCCTACCGGCAGGTAGATCCGCGCGCGGCAAACGCGCGTATGAACCGCGCGGTTTCAGACAATTTCGGGCGCCATTCGGCGACGTCAGGCCGCCACGGCGATCCGGCTCGACGCCTCGGCCAGCGCGGTCGACACCGTGTCGCGCGACAGATGCGGCGCGAACATGTTGATGAACGCGTGCGCATAGCCGCGCAGGTAGGCGCCACGGCGCACCGCCACGCTGGTCGTATTCGGTTCGAACAGGTGGTCAGCCTGAATCCGCACGAGCCCGGCGTCCTTGCGTTCGTCATAGGCCATCGAGGCGATGATGCCGACGCCGAGGTCGAGTTCGGCGTAGGTCTTGATCACGTCCGCGTCCATCGCCGTGAGCACGATCTCGGGCTGCAAACCCGCGTCGGCAAACGCGCCGTCGATCTTGCGGCGACCCGTGAAGCCGGCGTCGTACGTAATGATCGGGAAATTGCACAGGTCTTCGAGCGTGGGCTCGGGCAAGCGCGTCAGCGGATGCTCGGGCGAGACCACGATCACGTGCTGCCAGCTGTAGGCCTCGAACGACGTCAGCCCGGCCTCGCTGGCCACGGCTTCGGTGGCGATGCCGATGTCGGCCTGACCGGTCAGCAACAGTTCCACGATATGCGACGGCGATGCCTCCTGCAGCGCCAGCGTGACGTGCGGATATTCGCGCCGGAAGCTCTGCACCACCTTGGGCAGCGCGTAGCGCGCCTGGGTATGCGTGGTGGCCACCGTCAGCCGGCCGGTATGGCGGCCCGCGAATTCATCGCCGGCCTGCCGGAGATTCTCGGCCTCCAGAAGCAGACGCTCGACGATCCGCACGATCTCGCGGCCCGGCTCGGTCAGACCCGTCAGGCGCTTGCCATAGCGCTCGAAGATCTCCACGCCCAGTTCTTCTTCGAGTTCGCGGATCTGGCGCGACACGCCCGGCTGCGATGTGTACAGCGCGTTGGCCACTTCGGTCAGGTTGAACTGGCGGCGCACCGCCTCGCGGATCGATCGCAATTGCTGAAAATTCATTTGGCCGTCCCTTGTTGTCCCGCGTTAGTCTGGCTGCGATTGAAGACGCGCAACTGGCGCGGCCGCACCGCCAGCAGTTCGCCCTCGCGAAAGCCCTGGTGACGGAAGCGTTCGAGCGGCAACGCCACCTCGATCACGTCCTGGTTGTCTTCGCGCTCCAGTTCCAGTTGCGCAACCGGGCCCAGCGTCAGCGCGCGCCGCAATGTCACCGCGATGCCGTCCGTCCCCGGCGCATAGCGTTCGACTTCCAGATCGTGCGGCCGCACATACGCCACCGCATCGCCCGCTGTCTCATGCCCACTCCCGACCACCGGCAGCACGGCTTCGCCGGTGTGCAGAAGGCCGCCCGTATCGCCCACTTCCAGACGGCCGTGAAACAGGTTCACGTTGCCGAGGAAGCCGAACACGAATGGTGTGGCGGGATGGTTGTAGACCGCTTCGGGCGTGCCGAATTGCTCGACCTTGCCGCGATTCATCAGCACGACCTGATCGGCCACTTCGAGCGCCTCTTCCTGGTCATGCGTCACGAACACGCTGGTCACGTGGAGTTCGTCGTGCAGGCGGCGCAGCCAGCGACGCAGTTCCTTGCGCACCTTGGCGTCGAGCGCGCCGAACGGTTCGTCGAGCAACAGCACGCGCGGCTCCACGGCCAGCGCGCGGGCCAGCGCAATGCGCTGGCGCTGGCCGCCGGAGAGCTGCGACGGATAGCGGTCGCCCAGCCAGTCGAGCTGCACCAGTTCCAGCAGCGACTTCACCTTGGCGCGGATGACGGCCTCCGACGGGCGCTCGGCGCGCGGCTTCACGCGCAGGCCGAAGGCCACGTTCTCGAACACCGTCATGTGCTTGAACAGCGCGTAGTGCTGGAAGACGAAGCCAACGTTGCGCTGGCGCACGTGCTGGGTCGACGCATCCTGCCCGGCCAGCACCACCTGCCCCGCATCGGCGCGCTCCAGCCCGGCGATGATCCGCAGCAGCGTGGTCTTGCCGCAGCCCGACGGCCCGAGCAGCGCCGTCAGTTCGCCCTCGGCGAAGTCCAGCGAGACGTTGTCGAGCGCCACGAAATCGCCGAAGCGCTTCTGCACGTTCCTGACCTGAATGCTCATGATGGCTGCCCTTCCTGTGCGTGTTCCTTGCCGGCGCGGATTTCGACCAGCGTCTTGATACCGAGCGTGACCAGCGCGAGCAGCGTCAGCAATGACGCCACGGCAAACGCGGCCGCGAAGTTGTATTCGTTGTAGAGAATTTCCACATGCAGCGGCATCGTGTTGGTCAGCCCGCGAATATGGCCCGACACCACGGACACGGCGCCGAATTCGCCCATCGCCCGCGCATTGCAGAGAATCACGCCATACAGCAGGCCCCAGCGAATGTTGGGCACCGTGACGTGCCAGAAGGTCTGCCAGCCCGATGCGCCCAGCACGATGGCGGCCTCCTCTTCCTCGCTGCCCTGCGACTGCATCAGCGGAATCAGCTCGCGCGCGACAAACGGGAAGGTCACGAACACCGTAGCCAGCACGATGCCCGGCACCGCGAACATGATCTTGATGTCGTGCGCCTCCAGCCATGGGCCGAACCAGCCCTGCGCGCCGAACATCAGCACATAGATCAGCCCCGAGATCACCGGCGACACCGAGAACGGCAAATCGATCAGCGTGATCAGCAGATTCTTGCCGCGGAAATCGAACTTGGCGATGGCCCACGCCGCCGCCACGCCGAACACCAGGTTGAGCGGCACCGCAATGGCCGCCACGGTCAGCGTCAGCTGGATCGCCGCGACCGCATCCGGCTCGACCAGCGCATCGAAATAGGTTTGCACGCCCTTGCGCAAGGCTTCATAGAAGACCGACGCCAGCGGCACGAACAGGAACAGCCCGAGAAACAGCACCGCAACGGTAATCAGCGTATAGCGCACCCAGGCGGATTCGCCCGTGGCGCCGTACGGATGCGCGGCGCCAGATGCGCCCAGGCGGGAAACGGCTCCGGCCATGTCAGTTCACCTCCGGATTGCCGTCAGGCAGCGCCGCGGCGCGGGCGCCGCTCTGATGGCGGCGCGTCCACGCCTGCAGCAGGTTGATCAATAGCAGCAGCACGAACGAGATCACCAGCATCACCACGGCCACGGCAGTGGCGCCGGCGTAGTCGTACTGCTCCAGCTTCGAATAGATCATCAGCGGCGCGATCTCCGACACCATCGGCATGTTGCCGGAGATAAAGACCACCGATCCATACTCGCCGGTGGCCCGCGCGAACGACAGCGCGAATCCGGTCAGCAGCGCTGGCAGGATGGCCGGCAGGATCACGCGGCGAAAGGTCTGCAGGCGTGTCGCGCCGAGGCTGGCGGCAGCCTCCTCGAGTTCGCGCTCGACATCTTCGAGCACTGGCTGCACAGTGCGCACCACAAACGGCAGGCCGATGAAGGTCAGCGCCACCACCACGCCCAACGGCGTGAAGGCCACCTTGATGCCAAGCGGCTCGAGCCAGCGGCCGATCCAGCCATTGCCGGCAAACAATGCGGTCAGCGCGATGCCCGCCACTGCGGTAGGCAGTGCAAACGGCAGATCCACCAGCGCATCGATAAAACGCTTGCCGAAAAACCGGTAGCGCACCAGCACCCACGCCACGACGAGGCCAAACGCGGTATTGATGATCGCCGCCACCAGCGACGCGCCGAAGCTCAGTTCCAGCGACGCCACCACGCGCGGATTCGATACCGTCGTCCAGAAGGCATCCCACGTCATCGTGAACGTCTTCAGGAACGTCGCCGAAAGCGGGATCAGGACGATCAGCGTCAGGTAGAAGATCGTGAAACCCAGCGACAGCCCGAAACCCGGCAGCACCGTATAGCGCTGGCTGGCGGGTGCCGGGCGCAACTGCGCGGCGGGAACCGTGGGCGGGGGCGCGTCCGCCAGGGAAATTGTGGAAGGCATGTCGTCTCGTCTTTATGATCGCGGCGCATAAGGCGCCGGTCTACGAGACAAATTTTGAAGATGCGCCCTTATAAACAGAACGAATCTTTTCGAATTTTCTTAATCGTTTTAGATATAAGGAGCCGGCTGTACGACATCCGCGGACGCTTCCCAGGTGTCTGATCCGTCACCCATGTTAAGAATGCGCCCCGTGGAGTCGATCCGCTGCAGCAACGTGGCGAGCAGCGCCTGTCCCGCGGGCCAGTCGTCGAGGTCCGAATCGGCGTTGATATGGCCGCGCGGGCCGGCATCGACCAGTTCGCTGCCCCACAGCGTGCCCCAGCTGAATGCCGTGCGCTGCGACATCCACGGATCGTTGGTGCTGGCCACCACGATGGTCGGAAACGGCAGACGCCAGGTCGGCAGCAGCGTGCCGACGCCGAATTTGTCGGGATCGGCGGGAGCCACCAGCAACGCGCCGGCGATGCCGACCGGATCGAGCGACGCCTGGCGCAATGTTGCCAGGCATCCGAAGCTGTGCGCCACCAGCACCGCCCCGCGCGCTGCCACGCGCTGCGCGCGGGACACGCCTTCGGATACGCGCTCGGCCCACAGCGGCAGGCTCGGCCGACCCCAGTCGTGCTGCTCGATGCGCTGCCAGTCCGGATACAACGCTTCCCAGCGGCTCTGCCAGTGCGCCGGCCCGCTGCCGTGCAAGCCTGGAACGGTGAGGATCTGCAGACCGCGCGGCACTTGCAGCCGCGCGCCGCCACCCGATAGTGTCGATGCCACCATACGTTCTCCTTCTCTCGCTCGTGTTGTTCAGTGCTTATGGGGTGCTGCCAGCTACATCATGAGCATGCAAGGCGCGTGCCGACACCGGTCCGCCAGCCACGGCCTCGCCCTGTCCAAGTACGATGCCGGCGTTCTGCAAACGCTCGACGACCTCGTCGTTCTGCAAGCGCCGGCCGATCAGCGTCACGCCCGCGCCGTCCGCGCTGGCGCGCAGCCCGGCCAGTTGGCGGTCAGTCCAGGTGCGCCGCATGTCGAGCTTGAGCCAGTCGGGCAGCGCATGCGCCATCAGCGCACCGGCTTCGGCCGGGTCCGACGCCTGCAGGCTCACGGCAAAGCCGTTGCGGCGATAGTTGCCCACCACATGCAGCAACAGCGGCAGGTCATCGTTGGCACTGGCGGGCACCTGGATCACGAATCGCTCGATCGGCAGGCCCAGCGATTCCAGCGCGCGCCGGAACGCCGCACCGTGATCGTCAGCCACCGCGGCCAGCAAACGGTTATGCACATTGAGCACGAGCTTGTGCTCGCCGCGCGCCGCGAAATAGTTCATGGCGTGCACCAGCCGCGACAGGCGATCCAGCGACACCAACGACGCGTCGTCCGCCGCCATCGCAAACAGTTTCCACGCCGCCAGGCCGACGCCGTCCTCGGCATAGGTACGGATCGACCCCTCGTGCGCCACGACGTCGCGGCCGGACAAGGTCACCAGCGGCTCGAACGCGCTGGTCAGCGAGCAATTGAAGTACTGGCCCTGCACCTGTCCGCGCGTATCGCGCCAAAGCTCGCGGCCGGGGACCGGCTCGCGCGGCAGCGTTTCAAGATAGCGTTCGAGTGCGGTAGCAATGGTCATGCTCGGTCCATGTCGTTACGCGCGCGGTTCGGCCAATGGCTCATGATAGGAGCTAGGCGGCAACCGCGGCATGAAGATTCGTTGATGATGGGGCGTCGGGCGACAGTTTCATCACGCGACGCAGCACCGCTTCTTCCAGCCGGGCGAACGCAGCGTCGCCGCGTTGGCGTGGCCGGGCCAGCGCGACGGGCTGATCGAGCGCGATGCGGCCGTCTTCGATCAGCACCACGCGGTCGGCCAGCGCGATCGCCTCCGACACATCGTGCGTAACCAGCAGCGCAGTGAAGCCGAGCCGGCGCCACAGCGATTCGATCAGCGCCTGCATTTCGATGCGCGTCAGCGCGTCGAGCGCACCAAGCGGCTCATCGAGCAGCAACAAGCGTGGGTGGTGCACCAGCGCGCGGGCCAGCGCCACGCGTTGCCGCTGCCCACCCGAAAGCCGCGCCGGCCATTCGGCGGCGCGCTCGGCCAGCCCCACCTGCGCCAGCACGGCCTGCGCGTCGGCGCGTCGCTCGCGCGGCAAGCCCAGCGCGACGTTGTCCAGCACGCGCTTCCACGGCAGCAGCCGGGCATCCTGGAACATCACGCGGATACTGTCCTGCAAGTCGCGGCCGTTGCGATCATCGAGCGTGACGGCGCCGCCATCGGCATTTTCAAGCCCGGCCACCAGGCGCAACAGCGTGCTCTTGCCGCAACCACTGCGCCCAACAATGGCCACGAACTCGCCGGGCCGAACCTGCAAGTCGACGCCATGCAGCACTGCGCGACCGTTGTAGTGCTTTACCACCTGTTGCACGCGCAGCGCCACGCCGCCTTCGGCTGGCGTCGGAGGCGTTGCGGGACGCGCTGCCTCGCGGCGAGCCAGATCGCGTTCGAGCCAGGCCAGTGCGGCCTGTTCCACGGGATAAAGTGTCTGCATGAATCTCTCCTCGGTTCGCAACGGATCGCTTTGGATCGCTACCGGTGACCTGAGTGGGAAGACGTACCGCTATCCGCTACCGGATGCCTGGCGCGTTTCAAGCGGCCTGATAGCCGGGATGCCAGCGCAGCCAGAAGCGTTCCAGCGCGCGCGATAGCACATCGGCCAGCTTGCCCAGCAGCGCATAGAGCAGGATGCCGACCAGCACCACATCGGTTTGCAGGAATTCGCGCGCGTTCATCGTCATGTAGCCGATGCCCGATTGCGCGGAGATCGTCTCCGCCACGATCAGGATCACCCACATCAGCCCGAGCGAAAAACGCACGCCGACCAGAATGTTTGGCAACGCGCCGGGCAGGATCACTTCGCGATACAGCCGCCATCCGGACAGCCCATAGCTGCGCGCCATTTCCACCAGCGCCGGATCCACCGCACGGATGCCGTGGAACGTATTGAGGTACACCGGAAAGAACACGCCCAGCGCCACCAGAAAGAGCTTGGCCGTCTCATCGATGCCGAACCACAGGATTACCAGCGGAATCAGCGCCAGCGTGGGGATGTTGCGCACCATCTGCAGCGTGCTGTCGAGCAGTGTGGCCGCGGTGCGGAACGTGCCAGTCAGCAGACCGAGCAGCAGGCCCAGCCCGCCACCGACGGCCAGCCCGATCAGCGCGCGCCACGTGCTGACCCAGACGTGGCGCCACAGTTCGCCGGATGCCGCGAGACCCCACGCCGCTTCCACCACCGCCAGCGGCGCGGGCAGGACCCGGCTGGACAGCCATCCCAGTTGCGATGCGCCCTGCCAAGCCACGATCAGCAGCACCGGCACGATCCACGGCGCGACCGCCTGCGCCGCGCCGCGGCCACGCGTCGATGTCGATACCGGTTGCGACACGGATTCCAAGTTCGCCATGATCGCCGCCTTAGCTTTGCGAGGCGCGCGGCACGATGCCGGTGGCCATGACTTCGCCAAACGGGCCCGATAGCACCTGCCCCGGCAGTCTGTCGCGCAACTGGCGCGGCAGCAGCGGGAATACCAGTTCGGCAAACCGGTACGCTTCCTCCAGATGCGGGTAACCCGAGAAGATGAATGTGTCGATGCCCAGGTCCGCGTATTCCTGCATGCGCGCGACCACGGTGTGCGGATCGCCGACCAGTGCCGTGCCCGCACCGCCGCGCACCAGACCCACGCCGGCCCACAGGTTGGGACTGATTTCCAGCGCCTCGCGCGTGCGCTTGGCCCCGCCCGCATGCAGCGCGGCCATGCGTCGCTGCCCTTCGGAATCCATCTTGGCGAATACGGCCTGCGCGCGCGCCACGGTTTCGTCGTCGAGCCTGCTAATCAGTTCGTCCGCGGCGGCCCACGCGGCGGCTTCGGTCTCGCGCACGATCACGTGCAGCCGGATGCCGAAGCGCACCGTGCGGCCGTGTTTCGCCGCACGGGCGCGTACGTCGGCGATCTTGCGCGCGACATCCGCCGGCGGCTCGCCCCAGGTGAGATACGTCTCCACCTGTTGCGCGGCGAGATCGTGCGCGGCGTCCGACGACCCGCCGAAGTAGACCGGCGGATGCGGCCGCTGCACCGGCGGGTACAGCACGCGTGCGCCCTTCACATGCAGATGCTTGCCCTCGAAGCTGATCTCGCCGCCATCGTGGCTGGCCGCCAGCACATCGCGCCAGATGCGGATGAATTCGGCAGACGCCTCGTAGCGTGCCGCGTGATCGAGAAATAGCCCGTCGCCTTCCAGTTCCGCGACATCGCCGCCGGTCACCAGATTCACCAGCAAGCGGCCGCCCGAAATGCGATCGAATGTCGCGGCCATGCGCGCGGCCAGCGTCGGCGTCATCAGCCCCGGACGCACTGCCACCAGGAACTTGAGCTGGCGCGTCACCGCGGCCAGCGCGGACGCCGCCACCCACGGGTCTTCGCACGAGCGGCCAGTGGGAATCAGCACGCCCTCGTAGCCGAGCGTATCGGCCGCGACGGCAATCTGCTTCAGATAGTCGAAGTTGACCTCGCGCGCGCCTTCGGACGTGCCAAGGTAGCGGCTGTCACCATGGGTGGGGATAAACCAGAAAACTTGCATGTCGTGCCTCGTGTGCCTGTTACCTGTTGTGGTCGGGATGGGCGATGGCGTGGATCAGCGCCGCGCCTGCTGTGCCGGCGGCGCCCATGCGGCATCGGCCACCTTGATCGGCTTGGGAATCAGCTTCAGCGTCACGAACGCGTCGGCGATACGCTGCTGTTCGGCGAGGACCTCGGGCGTGACGGGCTTCGCGCCATAGGAAAAGCGCGAGACGGCCAGCGCCAGCACGTTGGTGTCGAGTCCGGTCTCTTTGGCCAGGAACTGCGTGGCGTCGTGCGGATGCTTTTCGGCCCACTGGCCCAACTGCGCCAGTTCATCAAGGATTGCCTCGACCACGTCGGGCCGCGCATTCGCGTAGGGGCGCGAGGCCAAATAGAACTGATGATTGCTGACGACGTTCCGGCCGCTCGCATCGCGGCCGTCGGCCAGCACGCGCGCGCCGAGTTGCTTTTCGGCGGCGGCCAGGAACGGATCCCAGATCACCCAGGCGTCCACCGCGCCGCGTTCGAATGCCGCGCGGGCGTCGGCCGGCGGCAGGTACACGGGCTGGATGTCGCTCCAGGCCACTCCGGCCTTTTCAAGCTGGCGCACCAGCAGATAATGAACATTCGAGCCCTTGTTAAGCGCCACGCGCTTGCCGCGCAGATCGGTCACGCTTTTCAGCGTCGACGTCTTCGGCACGACGATCGCTTCGGACGTGGGCGCGGGCGGCTCATTGCCGATATAGGCCAGTTGCGCGCCGGCGGCCTGCGCGAAGATCGGCGGCGCTTCGCCGACCGTGCCGAAATCGATGGCACCGACGTTGAGCCCTTCGAGCAATTGCGGGCCGGCCGGGAATTCGGTCCATTTCACGCTGATGCCCTGCGACGCGAGGCGCTTTTCCAGCGTGCCGCGCGCCTTGAGCAGCGTCAGCGTGCCGTACTTCTGATAGCCGATACGCAGCAGCTTTGGATTGGTGTTGGACGACTGGGCCCGGGCCGGCGAGGCGGTGAGGCCGTAGATCACGCCGGTGGCGATCACGAGTGCGCCGAGGATCAGGCGGCGGCGCAGCGAGGCAGGTTGGCGGGCAAGTGTTCCGGTTCTGGAAGTGGTCATGTCGGGTCCGTGCAAGGCGATGGCGATGAAATCTGTGGCGGCACGACGCCCTGCCGGCGCCTTCGCGCGGCATCGCAGGGGTCATGCGTGGGGAATCTTCAGATCAGGCGGGACATCGCTCCGGGGCGATGCAAGACACTGCGAGGCGGACGATGCGAGCAGCGGACATGGCGGACTCCTTCTTCAGGGGCGCCGGGGCAGCGCTGGCCGCCCCGGCGTCGCGATCATCGCTTGCCGGGCTGGTAGACCTGGTCGAACGAACCGCCATCGGCAAAGTGCGCCTTCTGGGCCTTGGCCCAGCCGCCGAATACCTCGTCGATCGTGAACAGCTTCACCTTGGGGAAGTTGGCGGCGTACTTGGCGGCCACCTTTTCCGAAATCGGACGGTAGTAGTTCTTGGCCGCGATTTCCTGGCCTTCGTCGGTGTAGAGGAATTGCAGATAGGCTTCGGCGGCCTTGCGCGTGCCCTTCTTGTCGACCACCTTGTCGACCACGGCCACCGGCGGCTCGGCCAGGATCGACACCGACGGCGCGACGATATCGAACTTCTCGGGACCGAGTTCCTTGATGGCCAGAATTGCCTCGTTTTCCCACGCAATCAGCACATCGCCCAGCCCGCGCTCGACGAACGTCGTGGTGGCGCCGCGCGCGCCCGAATCGAGCACCGGCACGTTCTTGAGCAGCGCACCAACGAACTCGCGGGCCTTGGCCTCGTTGCCGCCCGGCTGGCGCAGCGCGTAGCCCCAAGCGGCCAGATAGTTCCAGCGCGCGCCGCCCGACGTCTTGGGGTTGGGTGTGATGACCTGCACGCCCGGCTTGATCAGATCGTTCCAGTCCTTGATCTGCTTGGGATTGCCCTTGCGCACCAGGAACACGATGGTCGATGTGTACGGCGAGGCGTTGTGCGGCAGACGCTTCTGCCAGTCCGGCTTGATCAGCCCCTTTTCGGCGATGGCGTCGATGTCGTAGCCCAGCGCCAGCGTGACCACATCGGCGTCGAGTCCGTCAATGACCGAGCGCGCCTGCTTGCCGGAGCCGCCGTGCGACTGGCGAATCTGCACCGTATCGCCGCCCTGCGCCTTGTATGCCTTGGCGAAGGCGCTGTTCACGTCGACATACAGCTCGCGCGTGGGGTCGTACGACACGTTGAGCAGACTGGTATTGGCCAGGGCCGTGTGGGCGGCGCCGAGGGCGGACAGTACTGCGAGGCCGATGGCCAGCTTGCGAATCATGTTCAGATGCTCCCGTCAGAGATGTCGTGAAATGTCCCCGTCGCAACGCAACGGGGCTTCTTTGGCTTCTTGTCAGGGAGAAAGGCTACCGGCGCGGCTATCTGAACGGAACGAATGGTTTCGCCGATCCAAGCACGTTTTCCGCATAAGATCGCGCGGAAATATCGACATGCCCGAAGACGGCGAGGCGGGTCGGCCAGGGGGCGTCAGAATTTGGACCGGGATCCTGCGCCCGAGTGGGCCAGGCATGACGTCACGCCAAAAAGAAAAAACCCGCAGTGCCGGAGTTGCGCTGCGGGTCAAGTTTCCATTCCGGAAACGGGTAGACAAGTCATGAAGAGCGCCCCCGCATCTCCATGACGGATGTGATAGTAGCCAGCCGCACGCCTCAACAGGTTGACACAAGTCAATCACCAACCGATTCCGATCAAACCCATGCAATCTGTTGCAATTGGCAACCAGCCGCGCGGCGTTGCGGCTGGCTGGTGACGCCTATACGGCGCTTACGGCGTAAAGGTATTGCCGAGCACGACGCCCTCGCGCCGCGGGTCGGTACCGCCTTGCAGCACCGACGCCCCACCGGTCTGGGTGCGCAGGATCGTATTGACGCCGCTCGACTGCGCGCTGGTCGAGATGGTGTGTCCGAGCGCCTTCAGTCCGGTGATCAGCGGATCGTTGTTGCCGCCGTTGCTGATGTCGATATTGGGATGCTCGCCGCCAATGGTCGTGGTGGGATTGTTGCTGGCGCCAAAATCGACCAGCCCGGAGGCCTGTTGCGCGTCGAGTCCCCAGTCGAGCACGCCGACCAGCGTCTTGACCACGTACTGCGGAATCGTGCCGCCGCCCGGCGATCCCGTGGCCATCAGGAAGTCACCCATCGATCCATCGGCAGCCTTGCGAAACACCATGGTGGGCGCCATCGAACTACGCGGACGCTTGCCCGGCTGCACGCGGTTCGCAATCGGATTTCCGCTGGTATCGGTTGGCGCCGCACTGAAATCGGTGAGCTGATTGTTCAGCAGGAAGCCATTGGTCATATGGAACGATCCCATGCTCGATTCGACCGATGTGGTGGCGCTGACCACGTTGCCCTGCGCATCGACGATCGAGTAGTGGTTGGTGCCATGCTCGATCAGCGACGACACACCAAGCGGCACCGGCCCGAGGTTGCCGGCGGTGGCCGTTCCCATCGAATGCGCGGGGTCGATCAGCGCGGCGCGCGACTGCATATAGGTCTTGTTGAGCATGGTGTCCCACGTGCCGCCGGGCAACGGCACGAAATCGGTGTCCGCGACGTATTTGTCGCGATCGGCGTAAGCCAGTCGCTCGGCTTCGCTGACCCGATGCACGCCCTGGACCGTCGGCTTGCCGCCTTCGCCATCGACAGGATTCGGCTTGAGCGACGCCATGTCGAAGTTCTCCAGAATCTGCATCGCCGCGGCCACCGTGATGCCGCCCGAAGTCGGCGGCGGCGCGCCGCAGATCCAGTACGCGCGGTACGTCACGCACACCGGCGTGCGCAGCTTGGCCTCATACGCGGCCAGGTCGGCCAGCGTGGTCTTGCCCGGCGTGGTCGGCGTCCCATCGGCAGCTACGGTCGAGCCGATCTTGGCGATGATGTCGTTGGCGATCGGGCCCTTGTAGAGTGCGTCGGCGCCCTGCGCGGCCATCGCGCTCAGCGTATTCGCATAGGCGGGATTCTTCAGGATCGTGCCGAGCGCCTTGGGCGTGCCGTCGGCGTTGAAGAAGTACGCCGTCGCCTCGGGATCGCGCTTCAGATTCGTCGCGTTCGATGCGATGGCCTGGGCCAGCCGGCCGCCGATCGGGAAGCCGTTGGTGGACAGCGAGATCGCATCGCCGAACAGGTCTTTCCACGCCAGCTTGCCGTGTTCCTTCTGCACGCGTTCGATCAGCCTTGGCACGCCAATGGTGCCGATGGACCGGCCGCTGGCGCGCGCGTTGGGCTTTGGCAGGCTCGTGTCCGTGGCGTCGTCGACATAGCGCAGATAGTTTTCCGTGGCGGCGGCCGGCGCGCTTTCGCGCCCGTCGTAGGCCTGGATCGTCTTGGCGGCCGCATCGTAATAGAGCATGAACCCGCCCGATCCCATGCCCGTCGCTTCCGGCACCGTCAGACCCAGCACCGCCTGCACGGCCACGGCCGCATCGGCTGCACTGCCGCCCTTCTGGAGCACCGCACAGCCGGCGGCGCTGGCATAGGCGTTCGACGTCGAGACCATGTAGGTCTTCGCGTAGACCGGTTTGAGCCCGGTGCGATAGCCGGTGGCGGGCTCGGGCAGCGCGGGATCGCCGGGCTGGTTTGAACCCACCACGACGGTGCTGCCGTTACTGGCCAGCACCTGGCAACTGTTGTCGGCCTGCGGGGTCGTCGGGGTTGTCGGCGTAGTGGGCGTCGATCCGTTGTCGTCGCTGCCGCCGCAGGAAATGACCAGCAGCGCGCTCGCGACAGCGCACGCCACGGCCAGGGGGGCCTTCCGTTTTTGCAACACGATGATTCCTCCAGCTTCAAGAAGCGCCTGGGGCGCGGATTGCGATCGATCGTTGGAACGGCAGGCGTGGGGCAATGCGGCAGGCGCCTGTCGAGGTGTTTTTCTTCGTAAGGACGAACGCCATCCACCGGCGGTGAGTGTCCGGAAAAAGGCTGCGGCGGAATGGGGAAACACCGCGCATCCTGCGCGGGATGCGGGGGGCTCGGTGCGAAAGGCTAGGACGAGTTGGTCAGGACACTGCGGGGAATCGTCACGGTGCTGATCGTGGATATGTCAACGATGTGTCCAGACTAGTACATGTGCGGCATAAGACAAGCGTCTTATGCGCACATAGGGTTTTGCCAGCGTTGGCAATCAGACATTCACGCGGATGCCGCTTCGATTACAGCTTCGCAGCGGATCGGAAAATTGACCGAACGCGCGATGTAGCACTTCTCGTGCGCCACGTGATGAAGCTGCGCCGCGCGGTCGGCGTCATCGCCCGCCCGAATGGTCACGCGCGGGCGCAGCACGATTTCCGTGAACTGTCCGCCCTGCGGGCCGTCCCGCATCGTGCCTTCGGCTTCGTCGACATAAGCCACCACGGCGATACCGGCGTCCGAACAGAGATGCAGATACCAGAGCTTGTGACAGGCTGACGCCGATGCCACCAACAGGTCTTCGGGATTCCAGCGCGCAGCGTCGCCAAGGAACGCCGGATCCGACGAGCCCGCGATGTCCGGTTTGCCGCCCGCGCGGATCGTGTGGTCCCGGCCGTAGGCGCGGTAGCCGGACGTGCCGGTGCCGCGGTTGCCGGTCCATTCCACATTGACGTGATACTTGTGCTCGCCTTGAGCCATGAGATCGCTCCGGTTGGGAAATCGCGCAAGCCCGTATTGTGACGAAAAAAAAGGACCTCCGAAGAGGTCCCTTGCATGACGCGGGTGCGTACGGCGTTAATGCACGATGCGTCCGAACGTGAACTCGCCGTCCACGTAGTCCACCGGCACCACATCCTTGGCCGCGAACTTGCCTTCCAGGATGGCCTTTGCCACCGGGTTCTCGATCTGCTGCTGGATCGCGCGCTTCAGCGGACGGGCGCCGAACACCGGGTCGTAACCCGCGCTGGCGATCTTTTCGAGCGCCTTCTCGCTGATGTCGAGCGTCATGTCCATCCGCGCCAGGCGCGCCTGCAGACGCTGCAGCTGAATCTTCGCGATCGACTCGATGTTCTTCTGGTCGAGCGCGTGGAACACCACCACCTCGTCGATCCGGTTCAGGAACTCGGGCCGGAAATGCGTGCGCACTTCCTGCCAGACTGCTCCCTTGATCGCTTCCTGCGGCTCGCCCGACATCGCCTGGATCACGTGCGAACCGAGGTTCGACGTCATCACGATGACCGTGTTCTTGAAGTCCACGGTGCGGCCCTGGCCGTCGGTCAGGCGACCGTCGTCAAGCACCTGCAGCAGCACGTTGAAGACATCCGGGTGCGCCTTTTCGACTTCGTCGAGCAGGATCACCGCGTACGGCTTGCGGCGCACGGCCTCGGTCAGGTAGCCGCCTTCGTCGTAGCCGACATAGCCCGGCGGCGCGCCGATCAGACGGCTGACGCTGTGCTTCTCCATGAATTCGCTCATGTCGATGCGGATCAGGTGCTCCTCGGAATCGAACAGAAATTCCGACAGTGCCTTGCACAGCTCGGTCTTGCCGACGCCGGTCGGTCCCAGGAACAGGAACGACCCATAGGGCTTGTTCTCGTCCGACAGGCCCGCGCGCGAGCGGCGGATAGCATCGGACACCAGCCGCACGGCTTCGTCCTGGCCGACCACACGCTGATGCAGGCGGTCTTCCATCTTCAGCAGCTTCTCGCGTTCGCCCTGCATCATCTTGGCCACGGGGATACCCGTGGCGCGGCTCACCACCTCGGCGATTTCCTCGGCGCCCACCTGCGTGCGCAGCAGCTTGTTGGGCTGCTTCTGCTCGCTGGCCTCGGCCTTGTTGGCAGCCTGCAGCTTGCCTTCCAGCGCGGGCAGCTTGCCGTATTGCAGCTCCGCCACCTTGTCGAGCTTGCCTTCGCGCTGCAGCCGCGAAATTTCCAGCTTGATCTTCTCGATCTCTTCCTTCAGCGCGGCCGTGCCCTGCGCGGCGCCCTTCTCGGCGCGCCAGATCTCGTCCAGGTCCGCATATTCCTTTTCCAGGCGCGTGATTTCCTGTTCGATCAGTTCCAGACGTTTGCGCGAAGCCTCGTCGGTTTCCTTCTTGACCGCCTCGCGCTCGATCTTGAGCTGGATCGTGCGGCGCTCGAGCTTGTCCATCGCTTCAGGCTTCGAATCGATTTCCATCTTGATGCGCGCGGCTGCCTCGTCGATCAGGTCGATAGCCTTGTCGGGCAGGAACCGGTCGGTGATATACCGATGCGACAGCTCGGCCGCCGCGACGATAGCCGGGTCGGTGATTTCCACGCCGTGGTGCAGTTCGTACTTTTCCTGCAGGCCGCGCAGGATGGCAATGGTCGACTCCACACTTGGCTCGTCCACCAGCACCTTCTGGAAGCGGCGCTCCAGCGCGGCGTCCTTTTCGATGTACTTGCGGTATTCGTTCAGCGTGGTGGCGCCGATGCAGTGCAGCTCGCCGCGCGCCAGCGCCGGCTTGAGCATGTTGCCCGCATCGATCGCGCCTTCGGCCTTGCCGGCGCCGACCATGGTGTGGATTTCGTCGATGAAGACAATGGTCTGCCCTTCGTCCTTGGCCACATCGCTGAGCACGGCCTTCAGGCGCTCCTCGAATTCGCCGCGATACTTGGCGCCGGCCAGCAGGCCAGCCATGTCGAGCACCAGCACGCGCTTGTTCTTGAGCGTTTCCGGCACTTCGCCATTGACGATGCGTTGCGCCAGCCCTTCGACGATGGCGGTCTTGCCCACGCCCGGCTCGCCGATCAGCACGGGATTGTTCTTGGTGCGACGCTGCAGGATCTGGATGGCGCGCCGGATTTCGTCGTCGCGGCCAATCACGGGGTCGAGCTTGCCGGCGCGGGCGCGCTCGGTCAGGTCCACGGTGTACTTCTTGAGCGCCTCGCGCTGCGATTCGGCGTCGGCGCTATTCACGCTGTCGCCGCCGCGCACGGCCGTGATGGCCGCTTCCAGCGACTTGCGCGACAAACCGTTTTCCCGCGCGATACGGCCCGTTTCGTTCTTGTCGTCAGCCACGGCCAGCAGGAACAGCTCGCTGGCAATGAACTGGTCATTGCGCTTGATCGCTTCCTTTTCGGTGGCGTTGAGCAGATTGTTGAGATCGCGTCCGACCTGGACCTCGTTGGTGCCCTGAACCTGGGGCAGACGCTGAATCGCCGCGTCGAGCGCCGTTTGCAGGCCGTTCACGTTGACGCCAGCGCGCGACAGCAGCGTGCGGGCCGCGCCGTCGTCCTGCGCCAGCAGTGCGCGCAGCAGATGCTGGGGTTCGATGTACTGGTTATCGTGGCCCAGCGCCAGCGATTGCGCTTCTGCCAGCGCTTCCTGGAACCGGGTAGTGAGTTTGTCAATTCGCATTGGGGAGACCTCTCTCTTTAGAAAGTGTGTCCGCATGCGGGGAGTCGAAGTGGACAGCGACGCGGCCACCACTTCGCAAATGCCCTGCCGGACACGTTACTCCCGAAAGATAGGGCTTTGCGTTGACATTTCAAGGGAACGGCCATGCAACTTGTACAGACAGCAAATGCATGGCCGTGCACTTCAAGAGGCCCGGGTCAGTTCGGCACGTCCACCGAGGTATCGGTCACCAGAATCACGTCCCCGGCTGCGGGCGTGAGCGAGATCGGCGGCACATTGGACGGCAGAATTTGCGGTCCCACGACATCGGTATCGTTGCCGCCCCGCGGCGTGGTCCGCACCACCTGGGACGGCGGCAACGCCGTGCCGGTCTTCAGGTTGGTATAGACCGCGTCCAGCGCGCGGTTCAGGTACACGTGCATCGGGATATACCGCTTGGCATAGCCCGGTACCGCGTCGATAAACCCATCGAAATGCTGGCCGTTGGTCACCTCGATATAGGACAGCTTGGTCGTTGGCCCTTCAACCCGACGATTCAGCCCGAGGTAGGGTCGCGACGTGTGGTTGACCGGCAGCAGCCCGTCGCTGCGGCCGTGGACGATCACGGTTGGCTTGCCGCGCAGGTTGCCATTGCGGTAGGTCTGGCCAATTCCGGTCATCAACGCCGAATTGCCGGTATCGAAGAGGTTGCGCAGGCACAGCGCCCCATCGAGATTGGCGTCCGCCACACTGTTGGACGGCGACTTCGACAAGAAATCGCGCATCGCGCCGCCCGGCGAATCATCGTTCATCAGCGTGACGCCAGTGGTGGGCGGAATGCCGTTGCCGGTGGAGAACAAGCCGGCCAACGCGATCGCCGGAATGGCGGTGGGCACCAGCGTGGTGGCCGCCGGCGACGCAAAGCTGTAATGGCATAGCCGATCAGTGACGCTGGCGCGTGCATAGGCGTTGGCATAGGTCACGGAGATCGAACTAGCTACTTCCAGCAACGACAGCGAGGTATGCAACTCGTCCGACTCGACCTCCCAACCGGCGGCGTGCAACTGCGCCAGCGCGGCGCCTGCCTGCGCCGCCGTAGTGCCGCCGGCGACCTTGTTGGCGGTCACCAGCGAAGCGCAGCGGTCGATCGTCTGGCTCGGCAGCGAAGCGCCGATTTTCGGTGCGTTGGAGAGCGCCGGCACCTGGCTGGCGCACAGCTGGTACAGGTTGGCGATAGTCGTGTAGTCGTAGAGATGCTTGCCCGACGCAGCCACGGTCGCGCCGCCCCGGCGCACCACGATATTCGCGCCCGGCGGCATTTCCACGTTGGGCTCGCCAACCGCCACGCCGTCGATCAGTCCGTTGGTGTCCTGCTCGGCCGCGGCGATGGCCGCGCCGCCGCCGTTGGAAATCGCAGAGGCGATCACCAGCACGTTGTCGCGCGTGAATGTGGTGGTCGCCACGCCACTGGCGTTTTTCGTGCCGAACTTATCGTTGATCGCGAAGAGTGTGAATTCGATGGCCTGCAACGTGTTCAAACCCCAGTTCGCCTCGGGATTCTGTTTCGAGTGGGCGTGCTTGAATGCCAGCCGGTGCGGAAATGCCGCGCCGAAATCGGCCAGCGACGTCGCCCCGGCGGGCGCCGCAAATGCGGCCAGCTTGCCCGCGGCCTGCCGCGTAGTGCGCGTGCCGTCGATCAATGGCACTGTGTCGGAATCGAGATCGTGTGGCGCGGCGCCGGTGCCCTTGTCCGTATAGGCCACGGCGCAGCCGCGCTTCAGGCCCCATTCGCCTACCGCAATGCCGCCATAGACGCCGCGCGATCCTGACGATGTGGCCGATATGATGCAGGGATTCTTTGGGTCGAACGAATCGGGGATCTGCGCCAGGACCGTCACGTTTTGCTGGCCAGTGCCGTCATCGGCAAAGGCGATGTATTCCGTCCCCGGAACCTTGCCCTGCCCCGCCGTCACGTTGCCTTGTGCATCGACATTGGGCCCGTAGAGCGTGCCGTAGCCGCCCGCAGCGGAGACGTCGACGATGGCGCGATAGTTTGCGTAGATCGCGTTTCGGCGCAGTTCGGCTGCCGTCGGCGCATTGGGATCGGCGAATGCCGGCGCCACGCCCGCCAGGCCATCCTTGCCCAGCCCGCCGGTAGCGAGATCGTCGGTCACCCCATCGTAGTGTTTCACGCCGACCGCGCCCTTTACGAAGGCCGGCACGGCGACGGGCGTGCTGGTGTCGCCGGTGCCGGGACTGACAATCGTGGTGGACCCGCCGCCGCCGCATCCGGCGACGATCAGGATTGCGACCGCCGCTGCAACGGCAGTGGGATGTCGGGTGGGAGATAAACGGCTGACGACGGCGCGGACATGACGGGGCTGCATGGGGATGTCTCCTTGTTATGAACCGAAGCGGGTAACACAGGGACTGCAACTGCCGGACGGATGGCAAGGGGCGCCTGGAATATCCAGGGCGCTCCGGGCTGGCGAGAGGTGGCCGGCAAACGACTGGCGCAACTAGGGAAGCGGGAACTTCGGGAAAGCGTGCGAAAGCGCGTCGAGCGGCGCGCGGGGCACTCCGTAGCAATAGTAGACGGTCTCCCGCCGCCGGAGGAGCGCCAGCGTATCGGGATTGTTACCTAGGTCGCGCAGCGCGCATCGCGCGCCGGAGCGGGCCCCAGCGCCCTGCGACCAAGGCGGCCGCGGACGGCTTTAGGACAGCGCGCGATAGGTGTAGAGGCCCAGCGCCGTCAGCACCAGCGAGCCGCCGAGATGCATGATCAGGTGCGCCAGCGCCCAGCGGTAGTCGCCAGCCAACAGATTGGCCACCACTTCGCTCGAAAACGTGGAAAAGGTGGTTAGCCCACCGAGAAATCCGGTGACGGCCAGCAGGCGCCATTCCGGCGGCAGCGACGGATGCGTCTGGAAGAACGCCACCGCCAGCCCGATCAGGTAGCCGCCAACCAGGTTGGAAGCCAGCGTGCCGTACGGCAGGGCCGGATTGGCCGCGTTCCACAGTACCGAGAAGAACCAGCGCAACCATGCGCCAACGGCAGCGCCGACGCCTACTGCCAGAAAGCCCATCGGACTCATTTGTTATTGTTCCTGACCAGATTCGGAAGACCCTGCGTTGAACGATTCGATACCCCAGCGGCGTAGCGCGGCATCGTCGGACACGCGCGCGTCGACCCACTTTGCGGCGCCATCGGGTGTGACCTCCTTCTTCCAGAACGGCGCCTCGGATTTCAGGTAGTCCATGATGAACTCGCACGCGGCAAAAGCGCTGCCACGATGGGCGGACGCGACGGCCACCAGCACGATCTGGTCGAGCGGCGCAAGCAATCCGACCCGATGCACGATCGTCACGCCCAGCAGCGGCCAGCGCGCGCGCGCCGCGGCCTCGATTTTTTCGAGCGCCTTCTCTGTCATGCCGGGATAGTGTTCGAGTTCCATCGTGCTGACGCGCGCGCCGTCGCTGACGTCCCGCACGGTGCCGATAAAGCTGGCCACCGCCCCCACGCCGCGGTTGTCGGCGCGCAGTGCTGCCACTTCGGCGCCCAGATCGAAATCCGCAAGCTGCACGCGCACCGTCATGTCAGCCTCCCGTTACCGGCGGAAAAAACGCCACTTCGCAGCCGTCGGCCAGCGGTGTCTCCGCGCGGGCCACGGCGTGGTCCACCGCCATGCGCAGCGCGCGGCCCTCGGCAAGGGCTTCGGCCCAGACGCCGCCGCGCGCCCGCAGCCACGCGCGCAGGTCGCCAACGGTCAGCACGTCAGCAGGTACTTCGGCACGCTCAGCGCCCTGCCCGACCTGCTCGCGCACGCTCGCGAAATATCGTAGTTCTAGTTGCATGGTCAGGCCAGCAAGCTGGCAAAAGGAATGAATTGCACCGTGTCGCCACGCCGGATCGGCTGGTTGGGCGGATTGTCGATCAGGCCGTCGCCCCATACCGTCGACGTCAGCACGCCCGAGCTCTGATTCGGGAACAGATCGAGTCCGCCCGCGTCGTTGAAGCGCGCGCGCAGGAATTCGTTGCGGCGATCGCCGCGCGGCAGGTCGAAATCGGCGCGCACGGCGATACGACGCGGCGTCACGTCGGCCACGCCCTGCAGGCGCAATAGGAACGGTCGCACGAACAGCAGGAACGTCACAAAGCTGGACACCGGGTTGCCCGGCAGACCGATAAAGAACGTCGGCTTGCCAGACCCGTTCGCAACCTGCCCGAATGCCAGCGGCTTGCCAGGCTTCATGGCAATCTGCCAAAGATCGAGGCGTCCTTCCGCGGTAACTGCCGGCCGGATGTGGTCTTCCTCGCCGACCGACACGCCGCCCGACGTAATGATCAGATCGTTGCCGGCGGCGGCGCGGCGCAACGTGTCGCGCGTGGCGGCCAGCGTATCGGGAACGATGCCGAAATCGGTCACTTCGCAGCCCAGGTTTTGCAGCAGGCCGCGCAATGTGAAACGGTTCGAGTTGTAGATGGCGCCCGGCTTGAGCGGCTCGCCCGGCATCGCCAGTTCGTCGCCGGTAAAGAACACCGCGACACGCACGCGGCGCACCACGTCGAGCGAGGCCTGCCCGACGGACGCGGCCAGCCCCAGCGCCTGCGGCGACAGCCGCGTGCCGGCGCGAAGAATCTCGCTGCCGATTTCGATGTCCTCGCCCGCGCGGCGTATCCACTCGCCCGACGCCGGGACGTGATTGATCACCACGACATCGCCATCGGCCTCGCATTGTTCCTGCATGACCACGGCGTCCGCGCCGGGCGGAATCAGGCCGCCGGTAAAAATGCGCGCAGCGGTACCGGGCGCGAGTTCGATGCCGACGTGGCCGGCGGGGATGCGCTGCGACACCGGCAGCCGCGCGCCCGCGGCCGGCACATCGGCCGCACGCATCGCGTATCCGTCCATCGCGGTATTATCGGCCGGCGGCACGCGCAGCGCACTGCGCACCGGAGCGGCCAGCACGCGCCCGTTGGCATCGAGCGTATCGACGGTTTCTGTCTCGGTAATCGGTGTGGCGCCGGCCATCAGGGCTTCCAGGGCCTGGGCCGTCGTCAGCATCGGGGGGCGCGCTGCGGTCTGAGTCATGGGATGTTCGAATTCAGGTTGGCCCCAACAGCAAAACGGCCCCCGCGAAACGCTGGGGGCCGTGGCAACGGAGCCCGGCAAACCCGATTGTAGCGAGTTGGCGCGGGAGACGTCGGCTGCAGCAGCAATACCGCTTATTACAGTCCGGTGTGCTGCGCGATGTACGCCTTGACCTTGTCGGCGTCCGCCGGCATGACCTCGAAGCGCTGCGGCAGCTTCTCGATGCCGTCGAATGCGGCGGGACGCTCTGGCTCGTGGCCAAGCGCTTCGCGGATCGTGTCGGCAAACTTGGCCGGCAGCGCCGTCTCCAGCACCACCATCGGCACGCCGGCCGACAGGTGTTCGCGCGCCACCTTCACACCATCGGCGGTGTGGGTGTCGATCGTCACGCCGTAACGCTGGTGGATGTCGCGGATCGTTGCCACGCGGTCGTCATGCGTGCTGCGCCCCGAGACAAAGCCGAATTCGCGGATGCGATCGAATTCCGGCTTGCCGGCCAGATCGAAGCCGCCCTTGGTATCGACATCGCGGAATAGCGCGGCCAGCTTGGTGGCGTCCTGACCGAGCAGATCGAAGATAAAGCGCTCGAAGTTGGATGCCTTCGAGATGTCCATGCTCGGGCTCGAGGTGTGATACGTCTGCGCCGACGTCCGCACGCGGTAGGTGCCGGTGCGGAAGAACTCGTCGAGCACATCGTTCTCGTTGGTGGCCACCACGAGGCGGTCGATCGGCAGGCCCATCATGCGCGCGATGTGACCGGCGCAGACATTGCCGAAGTTGCCCGACGGTACGCAGAACGACACCTTCTGGCCAGGGCCGTCCGTGGCCAGCAGCCACCCCTTGAAGTAGTACACGACCTGGGCCACCACGCGCGCCCAGTTGATCGAGTTGACGGTGCCGATGCGCTGCCGCGCCTTGAACGCGTGGTCGTTCGACACGGCCTTGACGATGTCCTGGGCGTCGTCGAACACGCCTTCGATCGCGATGTTGAAGATGTTCGGGTCCTGCAGGCTGAACATCTGCGCGGTCTGGAAGGCGCTCATCTTGCGATGCGGGCTCAGCATGAACACGCGGATGCCTTCCTTGCCGCGCATCGCGTATTCGGCGGCGCTGCCCGTGTCGCCCGAGGTGGCACCAAGGATATTGAGCTTGAGCCCGGCGCGCTTGAGCGCGTACTCGAACAGGTTGCCCAACAACTGCATCGCCATGTCCTTGAACGCCAGGGTCGGGCCATTCGACAAGCCCAGCAGTTGCAGCTTCGTGCCGCCTTCCTCGCCCAGCGTGCGCAGCGGCGTGATATCGGCGGTGTTGTCGCCGGCGCGCGCATTGCAATACACCTCGGCGGTGTACGTCTTGCGCGTCAGCGCGCGCAGGTCGTCGACCGGGATGTCGTCGCAGAAGCGCGACAGTACTTCGAAGGCCAGATCGGCATACGGCAGCTTGCGCCAGGCTTCGAGTTCATCAGCCGTGACTTGCGGATATTGCCTGGGCAGGTAAAGACCGCCATCGGGCGCCAGGCCGCCGAGCAGGATTTCGGAAAACGATTGCGGCACATCGTGGCCGCGCGTCGACTGGTAGTTCATGGGCGTCTTAATTCAGTTCTTCCATGCGCAGGCGCGTGACGGCGGACAGCACCGTAGACAGGCCCTCGATGCTGCGGATCGCGGCATTGACGTGCTTTTCGCGCGTGAGGTGCGTAAGGATGATGATGTCGGTCTGCGGCTCGCCTTCGCGCGATTCCTTCTGCAGCATCGCATCGATGCTGATGCCCGCTTCGGCCAGGATGCGCGTGATCTCTGCCAGCACGCCGGTTTCGTCGGACACGCGCATGCGCAGGTAATACGAGCTGGTGACCTCGTCGATCGGCAGCACGGGCACGCTCGACAGTTCGTCGGGCTGGAACGCCAGATGCGGCACGCGATGGTTCGGATCGGCGGTGTGCAGGCGGGTCACATCGACCAGATCGGCGATCACGGCCGACGCGGTCGGCTCGGCACCCGCGCCCTTGCCGTAGTACAGCGTCGCACCCACTGCGTCGCCCTGCACCAGCACCGCGTTCATCGCGCCTTCGACATTGGCGATCAGGCGCGACGCCGGCACCAGCGTGGGATGCACGCGCAGTTCCACGCCTTCTTCGCGCCGGCGCGTGATGCCCAGCAACTTGATGCGGTAGCCCAGTTCCTCGGCGTACTTGATGTCGACGGCGGACAGTCGCGTGATGCCCTCGACGTGAGCGCGGTCGAACTGCACCGGCATGCCGAACGCGATCGCGCTCATCAGCGTCACCTTGTGCGCGGCGTCGATCCCTTCGATATCGAAGGTCGGATCGGCTTCGGCATAGCCAAGCTGCTGGGCTTCCTTGAGCACGACGTCGAAATCGAGCCCCTTGTCGCGCATTTCGGACAGGATGAAATTGGTGGTGCCGTTGATGATGCCGGCGATCCACTGGATGCGATTGGCGGTCAGGCCTTCGCGCAGTGCCTTGATGATGGGGATGCCGCCAGCGACCGCGGCCTCGAACGCCACGATCACGCCCTTCCTGCGCGCCGCTTCGAAGATCTCGTTGCCATGTACGGCCAGCAGCGCCTTGTTGGCGGTGACCACATGCTTGCCGTTTTCGATGGCCTTGAGCACCAGTTCGCGAGCGATGCCGTAGCCGCCGATCAGTTCGACGACGATATCGATATCCGGGCGCGTGACGACTTCGTTGGCATCGCTGACCACGTCCACCGTGCCACCGGTCAGTTCGCGGGCGCGTTCGGTGTTCAGGTCGGCCACCACCGCAATCTCGATGCCGCGGCCTGCGCGGCGACGGATTTCTTCCTGATTGCGCTTGAGCACGTTGAACGTGCCGCTACCGACGGTACCGATGCCGAGAAGGCCGACTTTGATGGGATTCATGGACGTCTGACTCTGGTTTGCTTGATACGGAAATGGGGGCGTTCGGCCGGCTTTAGCGCGTGCCGTGACGTTTGCGATAGCTTTCGAGGAAGCGCGCGACGCGGCTGACCGCCTCGCGCAGGTCTTCTTCGTGCGGCAGGAACACGATCCGGAAATGGTCCGGCGCGCCCCAATTGAAGCCGGTGCCCTGCACCAGCAGCACCTTCGATTCCTGCAGCAGTTCGTAGATGAATTCCTGATCGTCCTGGATCGGATACATCGACAGGTCGAGTTTCGGGAACAGGTACAGCGCGGCCTTTGGCTTGACGCAGGTGATGCCGGGGATCTGCGTGATCAGCGCATGGGCCAGGTCGCGCTGGCGGCGCAACCGGCCGCCTTCGCCAACCAGGTCGTTGATGCTCTGGTAGCCGCCCAGCGCGGTCTGGATCGCCCATTGCGCCGGCACGTTGGCGCACAGCCGCATCGACGACAGCATGTTCAGGCCTTCGATGTAGTCCTGCGCCGGCCGCTTGTCGCCCGAGACCACCATCCAGCCTGCACGATAGCCGCACGAACGGTAGTTCTTCGACAGGCCGTTGAAGGTCACCGTCAGCACATCGGTGGACAGCGATCCGATCGACGTATGGGTGTGACCGTCATACAGGACCTTGTCGTAGATCTCGTCGGCGAAAATGATCAGGCCGTGCTCGCGCGCGATGACCACGATCTCCTTGAGCAGGTCATCCGAATACAGCGCCCCGGTGGGGTTGTTCGGATTGATGATGACGATGGCGCGCGTGTTGGGCGTGATCTTGCGGCGAATGTCGTCGAGGTCCGGCATCCACTCGTTGGCCTCATCGCAGACATAGTGCACCGGCGTGCCGCCCGACAAGCTCACCGCGGCCGTCCACAGCGGATAATCGGGCGCCGGCACTAGGACTTCGTCCCCGCCGTTCAGCAGCGCATTCATCGACATCACGATCAGCTCGGAGGCGCCGTTGCCCACGTAGATGTCGTCCAGCCCCACGCCCTGGATCTTCTTTTCCTGGGTGTAGTGCATGATCGCCTTGCGCGCGGCGAAGATGCCCTTGGAATCGGAATAGCCCGCCGAATTCGGCAGGTTGCGCATCATGTCCTGCTGGATTTCTTCCGGGGCGTCGAAGCCGAACACGGCCAGGTTGCCGATATTCAGCTTGATGATCTTGTGCCCTTCCTCCTCCATCTGCTTGGCCTTTTCCAGTACCGGGCCGCGGATGTCATAGCAAACGTTCTGGAGCTTGTTCGATTTCTGGATGGGTTTCACGGCGATGTTGGCAAGGTCAGGGCAAGCTGCCGGTCTCCGCGGCAGCGGTCTTGGAAATTCTGCTGGATGGTCCTGGGTGTCTGGCGGAGCGTGTCGCCAGGCAACGGCGAGCGTGGCAGACCGGGGGGCAAAAGCTATAAGATATCGGATTATGACAGACTTCGGCATGGATTCTTGCATTGCAGCGAGCCTTTTGGGCGCTTGCGCGCACTATCCTGCCACCAACCCGCCGCCCGTCCTGCTGGCCCCCGACGCCGGACAACCGGACCATCCCCGCGGCATGAGGCCCCCGTCTTGAAACTCCACGCCGATAAGCCCCTGAACCTCAATACCGTGACCGGCTATGGTCCCGGATACATCGAAATCAACGCGGTCCGCCACAACCAGTCGGTCCTCGTGATGCCCGAAGGCGACATCGAACCCTGGCCAGCCAGCCGCTTCGAGGACCTCGACGCCGCCCACTTCGAAGCCTTGCTGGAAAGAAACCCGGAAGTGGTGCTGCTGGGCACCGGCGCCCGGCTGCGCTTTCCGCACCCGCGCCTGACCGCGGCGCTGGCTCGGCGCCACATCGGCGTCGACGCCATGGACTTGCAGGCCGCGTGCCGTACCTACAATATCCTGATGGCCGAAGGCCGCAAGGTCGCGGCGGTGCTACTGGTGGAGCCCGCGGCGCAGGACTGAGCGCCGCTTGGCGAGGCGCGACCGCCGGGTTATCGTCACGCCCTGCGCCCAGGTTAAGTGCGCGCCACGCTTGAAGTCCGGCCGACTGCCCCAATCTGCACCCGCCAATGGCGCAGGTCCGGAACGCAACGAGCCGCCGCCACCGATCACGCTTCGCCTTCCAAGGAGAGCCCCCAGCATGACCGTCAGTCTCAACAAGGCCGTCCCCGACTTCCACGCCCCCGCCACCGGCGGGGATTTCCGTCTTGCCGAACAGCGCGGCAAGACTCTGGTGCTGTACTTCTACCCGAAAGACAACACACCGGGATGCACCACGGAGGCGATGAATTTCCGCGATCAATACGACGCGTTCGAAAAGGCCGGCGCCGTGGTCTACGGCATTTCGCGCGACAGCCTGAAGTCGCATGAGAACTTCAAGGCAAAACTGGAATTGCCTTTCGAACTGATCGCCGATGTCGACGAGGCGATCTGCAATATCTTCGACGTCATCAAGATGAAAAAGATGTATGGCAAGGAAGTGCGCGGGATTGAGCGCAGCACCTTCGTGATCGACGCCAAGGGCGTGTTGCGCCACGAAATGCGGGGCATCAAGGTGCCCAACCATGTCGACGACGTGCTGGAGATCGTGAAGGGCATGTAGGACGGCGCGCAGGCATCGCCCCGGCCGCGCGCGGGTGACGCAAGGAAGCCACAACAGCGTCGCAGCAACCTGAATCTGACCGATTGCCAAACCGAAAACGTTCGGATACATTGGCTCTCAATGCGTTCCGATCCCAGTTGCCACGCTGCTGTTTCGTACCGGCCCAGGAGCCTCAGTCCCCGGGCTGGTAGCGGACCTGCCGCGTCGCGGGTCCGCAAGCAAGCCGCCACACCTGTTCCACAGGCCTGGCGGCTTTTTTGTTTGTTCACGCCTGACCCCTTCGGTTTTCCGGTTTTCTGTCGTTGGTTGGTTTGTACGCCAGCTTTTTCGCCCCCGTTAGTCCCCTGAAAGGAAAGCCAAGCATGCCGCTGCCTACCATGCCCGCCAAGCCTGCCCAACTGCTGGACCCGAGCGAATTCGCCCCGGTCACACTACCCAAGGCCAAAGCCGCGCAGGGAAAAAAACCCGTGCCGGTGCTTGAGCGTGCAGCGCTGCTCGAGACCGGCGAAGCCGAGGCCCCGGTTACTCAAGGCCGCGCCGCCAGCCCGGCCCGCGCCCGGACATCTGACGCCCCCGCGCCGGCCACCACCGCGCCCGCATCGCCTTCGGTCAGCCTGGTCAAGCCGTCCGCCGGCCCGACGCGCCGCTCGCGCAAGGCCTCCGGCCCAAGCAAGCTGTTCGTACTGGACACCAACGTGCTGATGCACGATCCAAGCTCGCTGTTCCGCTTCGAAGAGCACGACATCTATCTGCCGATGATGACGCTCGAGGAACTGGACAACCACAAGAAAGGGATGAGCGAAGTCGCGCGCAACGCGCGCATGGTCAGCCGCACGCTCGACCAGCTCGTTGGCGGCACCGACGGCGTGCTCGACGAAGGACTGCCGCTGGCCACGCTTGGCAACCGCGACGCCGCAGGCAAGCTGTTCTTTCAGACTCGCCTGAACGACATCAAGCTGCCCGAAGGGTTGCCCCAGGGCAAGGCCGACAATCAGATCCTGGGTGTGGTCAGCGCGCTTCAGCAGCAATACCCCGAACGCCAGGTGGTGCTGGTGTCGAAAGACATCAACATGCGCATCAAGGCGCGCGCTCTGGGGCTGCCGGCCGAGGACTACTTTAACGATCAGGTCCTCGAAGACAAGGACCTGCTCTACTCGGGCGTGATGCAACTGCCCAACGATTTCTGGGCCAAGCATGGCAAGGGCGTGGAAAGCTGGCAGGATCCGAAGTCGGGCACGATGTTCTATCGCCTGACCGGGCCGCTGGTGCCGTCGTTCCTGGTCAACCAGTTCGTCTATCTGGAGCCGATGGACGGCAGCCTGCCGCTCTATGCGCAAGTCAAGGAAATCAACGGCAAGACCGCCCTGCTGCAGACGCTGAAGGACTACACCCACAACAAGAACAACGTGTGGAGCGTAGTGGCGCGCAATCGCGAGCAAAACTTCGCGCTGAACCTGCTGATGAGCCCGGATGTCGATTTCGTGACGTTGCTGGGTCAGGCTGGGACCGGCAAGACGCTGCTGGCGCTGGCGTCCGGCCTGGAACAGGTGCTGGACCAGAAACTGTACAACGAGATCATCGTCACGCGCGCCACCGTGCCGGTCGGCGAAGACATCGGCTTCCTGCCCGGCACCGAGGAAGAAAAAATGCAGCCCTGGATGGGCGCATTCGACGACAACCTCGAAGTGCTGCAGAAGAGCGATGACAGCGCAGGAGAATGGGGCCGAGCGGCCACGCAGGAACTGATCCGCTCGCGCATCAAGGTCAAGAGCATGAATTTCATGCGCGGCCGCACCTTCGTGAACAAGTTCGTAATCATCGACGAGGCCCAGAATCTGACGCCGAAGCAGATGAAAACGCTGGTCACGCGCGCCGGCCCCGGTACCAAGATCGTCTGCCTGGGCAACATCGCGCAGATCGACACACCGTACCTCACCGAAGGATCGTCGGGGCTGACCTACGTGGTTGATCGTTTCAAGGGCTGGAGCCACAGCGGCCATGTCACGCTGGCGCGCGGCGAGCGCTCGCGCCTGGCCGATCACGCCGCCGACGTGCTGTAGCCTTTGCACCAATGGCAATGGCGGTGTAAGTCTGACGACGCCATCGACTGGCCGCCTCGCGGTCGGTCGATGGCCGGATCGCATCGTGTGGTCTGGCGCACGGCGTCGGCGTTCCGCCGACAGCCAGCGCCGTCCAGCCCGGCTATGATGAGCGGGATTCGAGTCGATACGGAGGCGTCGATGAATAGACCGCAATCATTCAGCCGGTACTTGTCGAACAACCGGACGTTGTTTTCACACAGCGCGCGCACCGCGCGGCGCAAACGCATCGTGCTTTGCGCTTTGATCGGGGCAACCGCCCTGCTGGCCGCGGCATGGCAACCGGCCAAGGCGGCCGACGAAATGGTGATTCGCACCACTGGGCCGATCAGCTATGTGTGCGGCGGCATTGCCGAAGACGAGCGCGCGAAGTTGGCCGAGCAGGAAAAGAATTTCAACCTCGGCATTCTGTTTACGCAGGGCTCGAGCGGGGAATTCCTGGCCGATGTTGACGTAAAAGTAACAATGGACGGCCAGACTGTTGCCAGTTTCCGGGCGGGCGGCCCCCGCTGCCTGATACGTGCGCCCGAAGGCAGCTACAATATCGAGGCCAATTACAAGGGTCAGCCTAAGTCCATCAAGATCAGCACCGGCACACGCAACGCGCAATTGCGCTGGTAGCCCGCGCTGGTAGCCCGTTTTCCTCCAGCTGAAGTTTTTGCCAGCTGGAATTTCTGCGGACTGAAATCTGACCCGGCAACTTTTGATGAGAAGGATGCCAGAGCGTCAGCTTTCACCACTCGATCCGAACCCGAATGCAGTGCCAAGAATCGCGCTGGCGGCCCTGTGCGCCGCGGCGCTTCTGCTGGCCGCTTGCGCCGGCGGCCCGCCTGCCCGCCACACGGCGTCATCGCCGCGCGCGCCCGGCAAACCGATGGTGGATCCCAGCGCCGGACTCGAGGAAATCTCGATCCAGGCGATGTCCCTGGTAGGTACGCCCTACCGATACGGCGGCAACACGCCCGATTCCGGCTTCGATTGCAGCGGCCTGGTGCGCTACGTGGTGCAGCGGGCCGCCAACGTCAACCTGCCGCGTACGACCGAGCAGATGGGCCAGCGCGGCACATCCCTTGAGCGCAGCGACGTGGCTTCCGGCGATCTGGTGTTTTTCAACACCACCGGCCGCTCCAATTCGCATGTCGGCATCTATGTTGGCCAGAACCGGTTTGTCCATGCGCCAGCTACGGGCGGCACCGTTCGCCTGGAAGACATGAGCAAGTCATACTGGGCATCGCGCTACAACGGCGCACGACGTGTGGTGTCGGCCAGCAACCTGCCCATGACACCTGCGCCTTCGACGTCCCCGGCACCGCTGCCAGCCCCGCCAATCGCGCCCGCGACGCCTCTCGCTCCGCCGGCATCAACCGCCGCAGCGCCGGCCGACGACGATCCCATCGCGGCGTTCGCTAATCAATAAAAAAGCCAGGCAAAATCGCCTGGCTTTTTGACATCGCGAACTGGCATTTATAGGATTTGCTTGCCGATCCACCAGGCAATGGCGGACATGAATGCAGACGCGGGAATCGTCAGCACCCAGGCCCAGACGATGTTCCCCGCCACGCCCCAGCGCACCGCGGACATTTTTTGCGCCGAGCCGACGCCGACAATCGCGCCGGTAATTGTGTGGGTGGTAGACACCGGAACACCCAATGCCGATGCGATGAACAATGTCATCGCTCCGCCGGTCTCCGCGCAAAAGCCGCCTACCGGCTTGAGCTTGGTGATCTTCTGCCCCATTGTGCGCACGATCCGCCAGCCGCCGAACAGCGTGCCCATGCCGATTGCCACATAGCAGGAAACGATCACCCACATCGGCGGCGCCTCGCCGCCCACCGCGACATGGCCGCTCGCGATCAGCAGCATCCAGATGATGCCGATGGTCTTCTGCGCATCGTTGCCGCCATGCCCAAGGCTGTAAAGCGACGCCGACACCAGCTGCAGACGACGGAACCAGCGGTCCACACGCGACGGCGGCGTGCGAAAGAACGTCCAGCCCACGATCACCATCATGATCGAGCCGAGGATGAAGCCCAGCAGCGGGGAGATCAGGATAAAGGCAACGGTCTTCAGCAGGCCATGGCCCACCAGCGCGCCGGTGCCCGCCTTGGCCACCGCGGCGCCCACCAGACCGCCGATCAGCGCGTGCGACGACGACGACGGAATGCCGTAGAACCACGTAATGACGTTCCAGGCTATCGCCCCGACCAACGCGCCGAAGATCACATAGTGATCGACGATATTGACGTCAATGGTCCCGGTGCCGACCGTGGCCGCAACTTTCAGATGAAAGATAAAGATCGCCACCACATTGCACATCGCCGCCATGGCGACCGCATGATGCGGTTTCAGGACGCCGGTGGAGACCACCGTGGCGATCGAGTTGGCGGCGTCGTGGAAACCGTTCATGAAATCGAACAGCAACGCGAGCACGACCAGCAGGCCGATCACCCATAAGCTCATTTGTACTGTATGCATGCAGTGTGAGCCTCAGGCGTTTTCCAGGACGATGCCTTCGATGATGTTTGCTACGTCTTCGCACTTGTCGGTAATGGACTCGAGCTGCTCGTAGATCGCCTTCAGCTTGATCAGGCGCTTGACATCGGTTTCCTCGCGGAACAGCTTCGACATGGCCGAGCGCATCACGCGGTCCGCTTCGGATTCAAGCTGGTCGATCTGCTGCGCCGTCTTCAGGATCGTGCTGGCGTTGCCCATGTCTTCAAGCAGTCCAACCGCGATCTTGACCTGATCGCAGCATTGCACGCAGATGGTGGCCAGGCGACGCGCCTCGTCGGTGAGGTGCGTCACGTCGTACAGCGAGATCGTCTCGGCAACATCCTCCATCAGATCGAGAATGTCATCCATGGTGGTGATGAGCTTGTGGATCTCGTCTCGATCGAGCGGCGTGATGAACGTCTTGTGGAGCAGATCGATCGTATCGTGCGTGACACGGTCTGCCTTCTTTTCCGTTGCCTGCACGCGGCGGGCGTGTGCCTCGGCGTTGGGCAGATCGTTGACCAGCGCCTCGAGCTCGTGAGCGGCGGTCACTGCGCAGTCGGCGTGCTGGTTGAAGTATTCGAAGAACTTGCCCTCAGTGGGCATGAATCGACCGAACATGAAATGTCCTTGTGGCGCGCCTCACGGCAGCGCTCGGTTGTGTTGCAAATGGGAGGCAGAGCAATTGCACGACAGCCGCCTCGTGGGCGGCTGTCATCAAAGCGCAATATTTTACAGGGTTGCACCGTCCAGCGGTGTAACCCGTGGATATCAGGTGTCGTTGTCGAAGAACGCAGGACCGCCGCTGAAGTTGTCGAACTTCGTGAACTGACCGAGGAAAGTGAGACGGACCGTGCCGATCGGGCCGTTACGCTGCTTGCCGATGATGATCTCGGCCGTGCCCTTGTCCTGCGAGTCGGGGTTGTAGACTTCGTCGCGGTAAATGAACAGGATCACGTCGGCATCCTGTTCGATAGCGCCCGATTCGCGCAGATCCGACATCACGGGCCGCTTGTTGGGGCGTTGTTCGAGGCTCCGGTTCAACTGGGACAGCGCGATAACCGGACAATTGAGTTCCTTGGCCAACCCCTTTAATGACCGGGAGATTTCCGAAATCTCCGTGGCGCGGTTCTCGCCGCCACCGGAACCGGACATCAGCTGCAGGTAATCGATGATGATCAGGCCCAACTGCCCGCACTGGCGCGCCAGCCGGCGCGAGCGCGCACGCAGCTCCATCGGGTTCAGGGCGGGCGTCTCGTCGATGAATAGCTGCGCATCGTTCATGCGCTGGATCGAATGCGTCAGGCGCGGCCAGTCCTCGTCGAGTAAGCGGCCAGTACGCAGCCGATGCTGATCGAGCCGGCCCACCGAACCAAGCATACGCATGGCCAGCTGAACGCCCGCCATTTCCATGGAGAACACGGCCACCGGCAAGCCTTGCTCGACCGCCACATGCTCGCCAATGTTCAGCGAAAACGCGGTTTTACCCATCGACGGGCGACCGGCCACAATGATCAGGTCGCCGGCCTGCATGCCGCTGGTCATCCGGTCGAGGTCGATGAAACCGGTGGGCACACCGGTCACATCCGTGGATGTGTCGCGATGGTAAAGCTCGTCGATACGCTCCACCACCTGCGTCAGCAGCGGCTGAATCTCCTGGAAGCCCTTCTGGCCGCGCGATCCTTCTTCCGCGATGGCAAAAACCTTCGATTCGGCTTCGTCAAGCAGTTCGCGCACTTCGCGACCCTTGGGCGCGAAGGCGGCCGAGGCAATGTCGTCGGCAACCGTGACGAGTTTTCGCAACACGGACCGCTCGCGCACGATCTCCGCGTAACGGCGGATATTCGCCGCGCTTGGCGTGTTTTGCGCCAGCGAATTCAGATAGGCAAGCCCGCCGACCTCCTCGGCCTTGCCCGCTACCTGAAGCATTTCATAGACGGTGATCACGTCCGCGGGCTTGGTCGCCGAAATCAGGCGCGCAATGCTCTGGAAAATCAGGCGATGGTCGAAACGGTAGAAATCCGCTTCGGAAAGAAAATCGGCAATCCTGTCCCATGCGGCGTTGTCCAGCAACAGCCCGCCGAGCACCGACTGCTCGGCCTCGATCGAGTGAGGAGGGACTTTGAGACTATCTAGTTGGGGGTCTGCGGCGGGCGCGTTCATGGGGGGCAATTATAGCGGCGCCAGAGGCCGCGCAAACAAAAAAGGCAGGAGCATGGCTCCTGCCTTTCGGCGCATGGGACGTGCCAGCGCTTTGCCGGCACATCGCAAGCAAAATACAACTTAGACGTGCTCGCCCAGAACGGACACGGTCACGTCGACCAGCACGTCGGTGTGCAGCGAAACGCCAACGGTGTAATCGCCAACCATCTTCAGCGGACCGTTCGGCAGGCGCACTTGCGACTTCTCGACCTTGAAGCCTTGGCCATCCAGGGCTTCGGCGATGTCGGCGTTGGTCACCGAACCGAACAGACGGCCGTCCACACCCGACTTCTGGGTGATCTGGACGGTCAGGCCGTTCAGCTTTTCGCCTTCGGTTTGCGCAGCGGCCAGCTTCTCGGCAGCGGCCTTTTCCAGCTCAGCGCGCTTCACTTCGAATTCGGCGATGGCGGTTTGCGTAGCACGGCGAGCGCGCTTGGTCGGGATCAGGAAGTTACGTGCGTAACCGTCCTTCACGCGAACGATATCGCCCAGGTTGCCCAGGTTGATGACTTTTTCCAGCAGAATGACTTGCATCGTATATTTCTCCTTGCGGTCCTGGGCTATCAGTTCTTGTGCAGGTCGGTGTACGGCATCAGCGCCAGGAAGCGGGCGCGCTTGATGGCCGTATCCAGCTGACGCTGATAGTGCGCCTTGGTACCGGTCAGACGGGCCGGCGTGATCTTGCCGTTGTCGCCGATGAAGTCCTTCAGCGTGTCCAGATCCTTATAGTCGATCTGTTCGACGCCAGCCACCGTGAAGCGGCAGAAACGCTTACGCTTGAACAGCGGGTTCTGTTGCTGGAAGCGCTTCTTGTTCTTGTTGTCACGTTTGACGAATGCCATGATTCAATCCTTTTCGAATGCTTTACATCGAGTGATGTGAAAGATCAGTGTCTTGCTGTTGCGGTGCTTGCGAGCCAGAAATCCCTCGCAGTCGAGCAGCGCGCCAAGCGGGAACCGCTCGAGCCGCTGAGCCATGGCGCCTATGCCCATGGCCACGATCGCAAATTCCACCTGCCGGGGCGTTTCCGCCTCGACTGCCTCGCCCGCGTACTGCAGAAAGCAGTTGACGACGGGCACTCCGGCAGGGGTATAGCGCAGCGTGTCCCGCTCCGCGAGCGTGGCGGTCAGCCGTAGCTGGTTCACCGCGACACAGCAGTCCGCACTTAGGCGGCCTGACCTTCCGTGGTCGTTTGCGCTGCCTTGCGGGCTTCTTCGCGCTGAACTTCCTTCATCATCGGCGAAGGAGCGGTTTCGGCCTTCTTGGTCTGGACGATCAGGTGACGCAGCACGGCGTCGTTGAACTTGAACGCGTGTTCGAGTTCAGCCAGCGTGTCCTTGCCGCATTCGATGTTCAGGCAAACGTAGTGAGCCTTGGCCAGCTTCTGAATCATGTAGGCCATCTGACGGCGGCCCCAGTCTTCCACGCGATGAACCTGACCGTTTTGCGACGTGACCAGCTGCTTGTAGCGCTCGATCATCGCCGGAACTTGTTCGCTCTGGTCCGGATGGACGATAAATACGATTTCGTAATGACGCATTGACGCTCCTTATGGATGAGCCACCCGGGCGTCAAGTCCGGTGCGGCAAGGTTGGATAGCCGGCGAGTATAGCCCGAAAACCGGATGACCCGCAAGGATACGTACCGGATTGGCTTCAGTGTGCGGCAAACAGCGCCTGCAGCCGCTGCGGGTCGCGCACCAGGGGCGGATCGGCCGCCAACAGCAGCATGAGCAACACGCGCGCCTTATAGGGATTCAGGTCCATGGCCGAGGCAAACATGCCCACTTCCGGGCGGACCTTCTCTGGAATAGCGACATGTCCGGCACCGGTGCGGGAGCTGCACACCACCGCCACGCCCTGGCCAGCCGCATCGGCCAGCGCCGCCGCCAGCGTTTCGTGGATCGACCCATTGCCGGCCGCCGCGACGACAAGCCCCTGCACACCCGCGGCAACCAGTGCATCGATCGCGATGCGCCCGGGTTGCGCATAGCTCGACACAATTTCCACCTCCGGCCAGTCAGTCGGTACGGGCAGACGCTGCACCGGCACCCGGCCCTCGGCTGGTGCGCGATGGAATCGAATATATGCGTCCTGGACGAATCCCAGCGGACCGCCCGCCGGCGAGGCGAACGCATCGACCGCCGATGTGTGCATCTTGGCGACATCGCGCGCCGCATGAATCTGCTGGTTCAATACCACCAACACGCCCTTTCCTCGCGCCCCGGTACTGCCAGCCACGCGCACCGCATCGAGCAAGTTCAAGGGTCCATCCGCCGACAGCGACGTAGACGGCCGCATTGCCGCCGTCATGACAATTGGAATCGGACACGTCTGCGTCAGGTGCAGGAACATCGCCGTTTCTTCAAGCGTATCGGTCCCGTGCGTGATCACTATTCCGTCGACATCCTCGCTGGTGGACCAGTACGCCAACCGTGCAGCCAGGCGCTCCCACAAGTCGAACCGCAGGTCCTTGCTATCGATCTGCGCCACTTGCTCGGTCTCGATCCGCGCGACGGCAGCGAGCGCGGGCACAGCGTCTACGAGCTGCGATACCGGCACGGTCGCCGCCTGGTAGCGCGCGCTGCTGGCGGGGTTTCCGGACGAGCCGGCAATCGTGCCGCCCGTGGCGAGGATGACGATTCGAGGCAAGGAAGCTGACATGTCTGATCAGTAAGTTGGAGCCCGGCGATTGTATCCGTCACGCCCGCGCGCCCCAACCGCGGCAAACCCGCGCGCAGCAACGGCCACCCACGGCTTTGCAAGCCCGCTGCAAATTGTGCTTGCACTTCACTCGATACTGTATAAAATCACAGCATACTGTTTAAACATACAGTGCTTCGGCACGAGACCGGCGAACCATGGCGACCCTGACACCCCGGCAGCAGCAGATTTTCGATCTGATCCGCGATGCAATTCAGCGTACAGGCTTCCCGCCGACGCGCGCTGAAATCGCCGCCGAATTCGGCTTCTCCTCTCCCAATTCGGCTGAGGAGCACCTGCGAGCGCTTGCGCGCAAGGGTGTTATCGAGTTAACGCCCGGTGCATCGCGGGGCATCCGGCTAAAGGTTTCGCGCAGCGATTCCGAGCGGCCGGACCAATTTTCCTTGCCGATGGCAGGCGTGCTGCAATTGACGCTGCCGCTGGTTGGCCGCGTCGCGGCAGGCAGCCCCATCCTGGCGGCCGAACATATCGATCGCCAATACCAGGTGGATGCCTCGGTGTTCGACGAGCGCCCCGATTATCTGTTACGCGTGCGCGGCCTGAGCATGCGCGATGCAGGCATCCTAGACGGCGACCTGCTGGCCGTAAAGAAAGCCAACGAAGCACCGAACGGAAAGATCGTGGTGGCGCGCATCGGCGAGGATGTCACCGTCAAACGCCTGAAGAAACGCGGCGAATCGATCGAACTGATCGCCGAGAACCCGGACTTCGCAAACATCGTGCTGGAGTCCGGACGAGACGAATTTTCACTGGAAGGCATCGCTGTTGGCCTGATCCGGTCGTCAGGATTCTAGCCTTAGCGAGACACCCAGGCTCCCAGTCTGGACCAGGCAGTACAACCTTCTGCCCTGGTCACCCGCTTTGCTTTGCCCATGCCGCCCCGTCCTCTCAGGACGACGGGCGCGGACTCTTGCTGTCGCAAATTACGAGGTGCTGCCATGCTGCAATCGAACACCGTCGCTTCCCGTCGCCCAGTCAAACCGGTGCCGTTCCGCCAGATCAAGGGCGTCCGCGTCTACCAGGGCGCCCAGCGCCGCACGATGGTCGGCAATATGGCGGCAATCTGCCGCATGCTTGAACTCGACGATCTGCCGGCGAAACCACTTGCTGTCTGAGGCCCCGAGGTCGAAGACGTGAAGGCCCGCGCCGATCGAATCGGCGCGGGGTGAAGGTGGGATAGAGACAATTAGCGCGCCGGGTCATGGATAGTCGATACCCGGCGGGAGCACACTGGAGATGGCTCCCTCAGAACGCGTTGGGCCGTGGCCGGAGAGTGCGCGTCACCTTGTCCCAGAGAGCGATGGACTCGCCTTCGGTTAGGGAAACGCGATCCAGCTCATGCAGATTTAACAGTTTGTTGGGCGCGCCCACATCCAACTCGAGGGCGATGAATGGGGAGTGGGGACTGCCTATCCTGGCATTACCTTCGAGTCTGAAATGAAACCCAGGAATTTCCATCACAGTGATGCCCGCCATCAGCCATTCTTCGGTAGGAATGCCCGGCAATTCCACGGTGCCCTTCCGCAGGGTGCGTCCGTTGTTTCGACTCATAGCTTCACCGATCTCTGCGCCGCGCTGCAATAACGAGTCACTGGTCACGATATGAGAATACGAATTCAAATTGAAGTTGACATCGTGATGCCCTGCCAGGACGAACTTCGTCTTTAGTTGCTCACGGTCCGCTGCCTTGCCCTGCAAGAATCCACCTTGGAAACACACTCCCGGCTCGCTTGGGATCTCATCATCGGAGCGCCCTCTGGCCCTCGATAGCAGTGAAATGACTTGGCTAAGGCGCTCGGAGACATTGTTCATGTCAGGATCGTCTCTGATAGAGGGTTGATCCTTGAAGTACAGCGAATCCTTTGCCGAAGACGCTGCGACCTGCATTTTGATTTGATGCCCACTGTTCCATCTGTAGGCTTCGATGATGCGTATGCTGTCCGGATCTTCGTAAATACTTCCCAAAGATACGAAGTACCGAGAATCCGGAATCCCTTTGACTTCCTGGTCGGCATACAGAAACCGATAGCCGAAATAGCTCTTTGCAGTCGTCAGCTCATCGCTACGATTTTGAATCGCCCGACGGTGTGCATCGATCGTCATGGGCTCGGTGCTGATGTGTACCCCCTCGACCTTGATGGACTGGAAGATATGGACGTCGGCCGGCATGTCGATCAGATAGCGACCCACGCAGCGTGGCGTCAGGTGTGCAGTCAAGTCTTTCACAATGGCTTGTTCCTGGGAGGTAAGGGGTCGGTGGCGGTTGCATCCCTGCAGTGAGAGAGCAAGGCAAACGGCCGCCATTGCGGCCAGAACTCGCTTCATAGGACGCATGCCATGTCCGTACTTTGAATCCGATGGGCAATCCGGGTGATGGCCCAGAGGGTGAAGCGTCTGCGCTCTTCGTTCTTGCTCCAGTTCAACAGACCCGGTTCAGGTTCGTCCTTGTATGCGCCCTCGTGACCGAAACCCGAGAAGGGCACGCATGCCTGAACACCTTTCCGCCCGCGGGGTGCCTTGCCGGAGCGCGCCGGCACCGTGCCATCTCCCGTTTCATCCGGTGCCTGCAGAACGAAGTAAGCGCTGTCGCCTGGCAATCCACCCTCGATCGATACGCCTTGGCGGCCATAGCCGTGGTCCCATTGCACCTGCCCACCTTCCAGATCCCGTACATAGGGCACGAGCTTCGGGATGCTGCCATCCATGTTGGGGCTGATGGTACGCTTCCAGGTGACATCGCCCCAAGTCTTGGCGTTCTGATCGTCACCGTAGAAGACGTAGGTATTGGGATGGTATTTACCGCTGATTTTGGTATGAAAAGTCCTGACATGAGTGTTGATGAGATCCTTAAACCCACGCCAATCTTGATCGAGTGTTTGCCTGTTTGGATCAAGCGGATTCAGGAATCGTGAGCTTGCCCCCGCAAAACGAATCCCTTGCTGAGGTTAAACTGAAGCAAGGAGAGATGTGATGACAAGCAAGACAAAGCGGGCGCAGTACACGCTGGAATTCAAGCTGGAAGCGGTACGGCTGGTG